>JADMIO011227114.1_pt1 | contig 84744 bp, 83 predicted proteins | sample 8958161 | NCBI WGS metagenome assembly JADMIO01 (sample SAMN16585339, study PRJNA669376) | soil metagenome | isolation source: Crop rotation soil | place: USA: Cullars Rotation, Alabama | collected 2011 | reverse complement strand
CGCGACAACTTGTCCACGTGGAATTCTAAGCTTAGGATCCCAATGTGCTGGAAAGCTGAGCTACAGCCCCGCCTCAAGCAGGCGGCCCACATAGCGGCGCCTCTTCCCCCTTGCAATGACCCGTCTCGTCGCATTTTCGGCTTGTCGCGGGGCCGTGCCCGAGCCCGGAACGGCCGTGCCCTCCAGTTCGTTTTCCACCCTATACTCAGCCGGCATTCCGCCGGCGCATTTCGTGGAGGCAGTATGGCTTACGACCGTTTTGATCGGGACCGCGACTGGCGCGACGATGACGATCGCCGCGCGTTCGGATGGAGCCGCGACCGCGATGATTCCAGGTTTGAGCGCGGCGATTACGACCACAGTCGCGAAGACCGTGGCTTTTTCGAGCGGATGGGTGACGAGTTCCGCTCCTGGTTCGGCGATGAGGATCGCGGCCGCGACCATGCACGTGATCGTCGCGAGGGCCGCTATCGCCCGAGCTATGGCGAACGCGATTACAATCCCCGTTGGGAAGGAGAGCTCGAGCGTCCGTCCCGATCGGGCAGGGATTATCGCGGCGATGAGGGCCGTGGCGACGTCCGGGACCGCGATCCCTATGCTCGAACGAGCTTCGCGGGCTCGCGCGTGAATTCCAGCCACGACGACGCGCACTACGGTCAGTGGCGTCGCCGCCAGATGGACGATCTCGACCGGGACTATCACGACTATCGCCGCGAGCGGCAGTCCCACTTCGAGAAGGACTTCGGGGATTGGCGTGAGCGGCGGCAGTCGAAGCGCGCGCTCCTGAGCGGCATTCGCGAGCATATGGAAGTCGTCGGAAGCGACCAGAAGCATGTCGGCACGGTCGACCGGATCGCCGGCGATCGCATCATCCTGACCCGAAGCGACCCGAATTCGGGCGGCGTCCACCATTCGCTCAGCTGCTCGGAGATCGACCGCGTCGACGGCGACCGCGTCATCCTCGAATGCAGCGCGGACAAAGCCCGCGAGCGCTGGCGCGACGAAAGCCGTGAACGGGCATTGTTCGAGCGCGAGGACCAGGGCCGTTCGGGGCCTCACGTCCTCGACCGGAGTTTCTCCGGCACATACCGCTAACCTGCCCCAACCCCTTTCGGGACAGGCGATCGGCCCGGGCGCGCGTCGTGCGCCCGGGCCTTTCTTGTATTCGCTCTCGCGCCTATGCGCGGCTCAACAACAGGAGAAACGCAATGGCCCGCGCCTGGCACCTTATGAGCCGCCCCCAAGGCCTTCCCACGGACGAGAATTTCGCCCTGAAGGAATATGACCTGCCGCCGCTCGGCGAAGGCCAGGTCCGGATCCGTAACCAGTGGCTCTCGGTCGACCCGTACATGCGCGGCCGGATGAACGACGTGAAGAGCTACGTCCCGCCGTTCCAGATCGACCAGCCGATGGACGGCGGAGCGGTCGGCGAAGTAGTCGACTCCCGCGCCGAGGGCTTTTCGCCGGGCGACCGCGTCCTGCACATGAACGGCTGGCGCGACGAGGCAGTCGTCGACTCCCGAGCGGTGAACAAACTGCCGAACCTGGGCGCGGAGCCGCAAGCCTTCCTCGGCAATCTCGGAGTGACTGGCGCGACCGCCTATTTCGGGCTGCTCGACGTTGCATCGGCCAAGGAAGGCGACGTCGTGTTCGTCTCCGCGGCCGCGGGCGCGGTCGGCTCGGCAGTGGTCCAGATCGCTAAGGCCAAGGGCATGACAGTGATCGGCTCGGCCGGCGGCGCCGACAAATGCGAGTTCGTCCGGTCGCTCGGTGCCGACCATGCCGTCGACTACAAGGCCGAGCCGATCCTCAAGGGCGTGGCCGCCGCCGCGCCGGAAGGCATCGACGTCTATTTCGACAATGTCGGAGGCGACCACCTCGATGCGGCATTCGCGCTGGCAAGGATGCGCGCGCGCTTCGCGATCTGCGGGATGATCGAGGGCTATAACAAGGCCGAGCCCGCCGCCTTCCGCTTCATCATGCGGGTCATCGCCATGCGCATCCGAATGCAGGGCTTCATCGTCTTCGATTTCCAGTCGCGGATGGACGAATTCTACCGCGAGATGGGCAAGCTGATGGCGAGCGGACAGGTCAAGTCGCGCGACACGGTCGTCGACGGCATCGAGAATATGACCGCCGCTTTTCGCGGCCTGTTCAGCGGCGACAACGTCGGGAAGATGCTGGTCCGGCTCTAGCGGTTGAACTTGCACTGGGCAGGGTCGCCCGTGCGAAGCCCGGTCTGCAGAGCCTGCATCCGCTGCGCCGACGACCCGTGGGTGAAGCTGTCCGGGACCACGACGCCCTGCGAATGCTTCTGGAGGGTGTCGTCGCCGATCGCCTCCGCGGCTCGCATGCCTTCCTCGACGTCGCCGGGTTCGAGAATATTGCCCTGTGCGTCGCGGGCATTCGCGGCCCATACGCCGGCATAGCAGTCCGCCTGAAGCTCTACGCCAACCTGAATCGCATTGCCTTGCGTCTGGCTTGAGCGCGCCTGTGCATTGTGCGCCTCGTCGAGCGTGCCTTCGAGGTCCTGAACGTGGTGCCCGACCTCGTGCGCGATCACATAGGCCGCAGCGAAATCGCCGGGCGCTCCGAAGCGCTGCGAAAGCTCGTTGAAGAAATTGGGGTCGATGTAGATGGTCTTGTCGTTCGGGCAGTAGAACGGCCCCATCGCCGCCTGACCCATTCCGCAGGCGGTCTGGGTGCCGCCGGAATAGGCAACCATCTTCGTCGGTACGTATCGGGTACCACTCTTCTGAAATATCTCGCCCCAGGTTTCCTCGGTGGACCCAAGCGCGCGGATCAGGAAGTCGCGCATGTTCGAATCGAGAGTGGACTTACCGTTCGGGCTGGGAGCACTCGATTGGCTAGGGATCAGCCCACCGCCACCGCTCCCGGCGAACTGCGTCAGCGCGCAATAGCCCACGAGCAGGATCAAGACTCCGACGATGCCGAAGCGGCTCATTACCATCGGCAGTAGGCAGCCGAGGAGATTCCCGCCGCCGCCTCCGCCACCGAAACCGAAGCCCCCGCCGCCTTGGCCGGTCCGGTCTTCGAAATTGTCGCTTGGGCCTTCGCCGCCGAGCCGAACCATGAATTTCTCCCCTGCTGCTCCGCCCAAATGCCCGAACAAGCCACCCGGTTGCAAATGGCCGTTGGCAAGGCGACACGCGCGGCAAAGGAGAGACCATGATTCTCGAAGGCAAAGTCGCGCTCGTTACCGGTTCAACTTCGGGAATCGGCCTCGCCATCGCCCGGGCTTTCGCTTCCGAGGGCGCAAAGGTCATGCTCAACGGCTTCGGCGATCCGGCCGAGATCGAGACGCTGAAGGGCGAGCTCGGCGCGAGCCATGACGGAGCCGATCTCAGCGACCCGGGGCAGATCGAGGCGATGCTCCGCCATTGCATCGACGAGCTCGGAGCGCCCGACATCCTAGTCAACAATGCCGGCGTCCAGCACGTCTCGCCGGTGGAGGATTTTCCGCTCGACAAGTGGAACGCGATCCTGGCGATCAACCTGTCGGCTGTCTTCCACACCACCCGCCTCGCGATTCCATCGATGAAGGCGAAGCAGTGGGGCCGCATCATCAACACCGCTTCGGCGCACAGCCTGGTCGCGTCTCCCAACAAGTCGGCTTACGTGGCCGCCAAGCATGGCGTGGCGGGCTTCACCAAGACCGTTGCGTTGGAAGCGGCCAAGGATGGCGTCACCGTTAATTGCATCTCGCCGGGCTATGTCTGGACGACGCTGGTCGAGAACCAGATTCCGGATACGATGAAGGCCCGCAACCTCACGCGCGAGCAAGTGATGAACGACGTCCTTTTGGCGGCCCAGCCGACCAAGCGGTTCGTCACCCCAGAAGAGGTCGCGTCGCTAGCCCTTTATCTCTGTCGCGACGAAGCCCGCTCGATCACCGGCGCCAACCTCAGCATGGACGGCGGCTGGACAGCTGCCTAGGGTCCTGCGGATGCGCTCCGGACTCACCCTGGCCTCGCTGCTCGTCCTGTCGGGCTGCGCCCAGTATGAGAAGCAGACGGTGCTCCCTTACGCCGCCCACGACTGGCGGGCGGTCGTAACCGCTTCCGACGGCGACAGGCTCCGCGACTGGCGTACCGCCTTCGTCGACGCGCTCCGTTCGGCACGCGCTGGCGGGCATTCGGCGGACATCGCCCGCGAAGGTGTCCTGCTTGATCCCGATGCTGCGCTTGGTGGTGGGCCAATCCCTAATGGCCTTTATCGCTGCCGGGTGATCAAAGTCGGATCGAAGACCGCGGGAATGCTTCCCTACATCGCCTATCCGGCATTCAACTGCCGGGTCCAGCAGGAAGAAGAGCTCCAGGGGTTTGCCAAATTGACCGGGTCTCAACGCCAGGTCGGCGATATCTTTCCGGGCGACCAGCTTCGGCAGGTTTTCCTCGGGACGCTCGTGCTCGGAGATGAGACCCGCGCTTATCAATATGGCCGCGACATGCAGCGCGACGTCGCTGGCTTTGTCGAGCGGATCGGGCCGAACCGGTGGCGGCTGATCATGCCGCGGCCGCACTTTGAATCGCAGATGGACGTGATGGAACTGGTTCCGGCCAGCTAGTTTGTGGGGTGGGAATGAAGTTGACTTTCGGGATGGTGATTGCCGCCATGACCTTGCCGACTGCAGCCAATGCGGCAGCTCTCTCGGACGCGATAGGCGCAGACATGCCGCAACTCATGACACTGTATCGCGACCTTCACGCGAATCCCGAATTGTCGATGGCCGAAGTCCGCACGCCTGCAAAGCTCGCGCCGGAAATGCGCAAACTGGGCTTCGACGTGACCGAGAAGGTCGGCAAGACGGGCGTTGTCGCGGTCATGAAGAATGGGTCCGGCCCGGTGCTCCTGCTCCGCGCCGACATGGATGCGCTGCCGGTCAAGGAGCAGACGGGACTTCCTTTCGCCTCAAAGGCCATCGGAAAGCTGCCGGACGGTTCCGAAACTCCGGTGATGCATGCCTGCGGGCACGACACGCACATCACCTCCTGGCTTGGGACCGCCCGGCGCCTGTCGGCGATGAAGGACCAGTGGTCGGGCACACTCGTCATGGTGCTGCAGCCCGGCGAAGAGCGAGTCATGGGCGCCAAGGCCATGCTCGAGGACGGGCTGTTCACCCGCTTTCCCAAGCCAGATTATCTGCTGGCCTTCCACGATGCGGCGACGCTTCCGGCCGGAGTGATTGGAGTCACCAACGGCTATGTCCTCGCCAACGTCGACACGGTGAACATTTCCGTAAAGGGCGTCGGCGGTCACGGCGCTTACCCGCAGAACACCAAGGATCCGATCGTCCTGGCGTCGCGGATCGTCACTGCGTTGCAGACCCTGGTCAGCCGCGAGAACGACCCGCAGCAGCCCGCCGTCGTGACGGTCGGAAGCTTCCATTCCGGGACCAAGAGCAACATCATTTCCGATGAGGCCAAGCTGGCGCTCACCGTGCGGAGCTACACGCCGGACACCCGCAAGCTGCTCCTGGACGGCATCAACCGGATCGTCCGCGGCGAGGCAATCGCCGCCGGAATGCCGGACGACAGGATGCCGATAGTTGAGATCGAGCAGCCGTCCGCGGACGCGACGTTCAATACCCCGGAATTCTCGGAGCATTTGACCAAGCTGTTCACGTCGCACTTCGGCCAGGACCGGGTCACGCAGCCCGTTGCGGTGATGGCCGCCGAGGATTTCAGCCGGTACTGGCTCGCCGACAAGACCAAGCAAAGTGTCATCTTCTGGGTCGGCGGCGTGCCGCAGGACAAATGGGATGCGGTGAAGGGCGACACTCTCAAGCTCCCCGCCTTGCACAGTCCCTTCTGGGCGCCCGACGCCGAGAAAGTAATCTCGACGGCGACCGAGGCGCTGACCGTCGCCGCCCTGGACGTGCTCAAGAAGGGCTAGCCGTTCGTCGCTAATCGACCGCCGTTCGTGGAAAGCCGTTGCGCCGCGTCAATCAAGCCTGTCAGTGCGCGCTCATGGTCGAGTTGCAATTTGCTACTGTTGTCGAGATAGGCGGCAAGGACGTGGACTGCTCCTGGCGCAGCATCGTTAAAGGCATTGAGAAATATGCCGCCTACCACCCGGCCCAGGAGCGGGACCTGCATGAGTGGGCGGACTTGCTGGAAGGGATCCGGCTCCTCAAGGAAGGCAGCTAGGCGCTCGCTTCATCCAGAGATGCCAGTTGCGCCGGAGTGAGTTCGAGCGACATGGCGGCAGTGAGCTCCTGAAGCTGCTCGACGCTCGTCGCGCTTGCGAGCGTCGTCGCAATGCCGGGTCGAGAACTGGCCCAGGCCAGGGCAATGGTCGCAAGCGCGGCCCCGGTCTCCGCAGAAATCTGATCAAGCGCTTCGAGCACTCGCATGCCGCGGCCTTCCAGGTACGGCGCGCTCCGTTGCCCTCGCGGGCTCTTGGCCAGATCGTCTACCGTCCGGTACTTTCCGCTCAGGAAGCCGTTCGCAAGGCCGTAAAAGGGAACGACGCTCATCCCGTGCTTGAGCACGGCCTCGAGCAGGTCGCCTTCAAGCTTTTCGCGCTCGACCTTATTGTACCAGGTCTGGAGCACGCTGGGTCTCGTCAGCCCATTCGCTTCGGCCGTCGTCACCGCCTCGTCCAGGCGTCCCGCGGAATATTGGGACAGGCCGACCGCCCGGATTTTACCTGCCTTCAGCAGCTGGTCCATCGCCCCGAGGCTATCCGCCAGCGGCACCTCGGGATTGTCCTTGTGGTGATAGTAGAGGTCGATCGTCTCGATCCCGAGCCGCTGCAACGATGCCTCGCATCCCGAACGGATGTGCCCAGGGTCGAGGTTGGCGACATAATCGCCATCGACAAGCCGCCCGCCAAGAAAGCCGACCTTGGTTGCGATCAGCACCTTTTCGCGTTTCGACGGGTCGCGCTTCAGCCATTTGCCGATCGTCTTCTCGCTCTCGCCGCCGCTGTTTCCGGGCACCCAGGCCGAATAGACGTCGGCAGTATCGATCATGTTGCCGCCGGCATCGACGAAGGCATCAAGGATTCGAAAGCTGGTCGCCTCGTCGGCCGTCCAGCCGAAGACGTTGCCGCCGAGCGCCACCGAAGCCACCGTGAGTCCGCTTGTCCCAAGCGGCCGCATGTCCACCGTCATGGACGCGCTCTAGCGCATCCGTTCACCACTTATTTGTAAAATTTAGCGACACCCGTTCCCATGTCGGTGGGATTTACAGTCGGGCAGCCGTGCAGACGCTGATCGCCTTCTGGAGCCATGCGTTTTGCGCGTTGGCGTTCCTCGGCCTCACGATCTGGCGGCTCGGTGCAATCCGGCAGCCGGACCAGCGAGTGCTCCTTGCCGGTTTCGCCGTCACTGCCTGCTGGGCCTGGCTGAGCGCGATCCTGCCTGGCGACCCGCTGACCAGCTACGCCGAGACCTCGCGCAATCTCGTTTGGATCGGTCTTCTCTACAGCCTTTCGGCGACGAGCAACGAGCGGCAACACGGTGTCCGCCTGGTCTATGCAGCGGTTGCCGCCGTGCTTGGCTTCCAGCTGGTCGTCGCAACCCTTCGCTACTTCATCCCGACGGAGGCGATCCGGGACACGGCGACCCTCCTCCGTATTACGGCTGCGGCGGGCTCGCTAGTACTCGTCCACAATCTCTACGGTCAGGCATCGCCCGCCAGCCGGTCGAACATCCGGTTGGCGATGATCGGGCTTTCGCTCACCTGGAGCTACGACCTCAACCTCTACACCATTGCCTATCTCGACAGCAGGCTCGGTCCAGACCTGTATGAGTGGCGGGGGCTGATCGTCGCCGCAACCGCGCCGATGTTTGCGATGGCGTTGAAGCGGGAGGAGGGCTGGCGGATCCGGCTGTCGCGTGCAGCCACGTTCCAGTCCCTCTCGCTGCTGGCGATCTGCGCCTATTTCGCGGTCATGGCGATTCTCGCCACGGCGCTTCGCGGAACGAGCGTCGAATGGTCGCGCGGCCTGCTGGTCGGCCTGCTCGCTACGATGACCGTGGCAGCCATGGTCCTGCTGCCGAGCGCCAAGGTCCGCGGCTGGGCCAAGGTGAAGATTTCCAAGCATCTGTTCGAGCACCGCTACGACTACCGCACCGAATGGCTGCGGTTCACCGACACCGTTGGGACGACGGGGGAGGATGCCGCTCCGCTTGGCGAACGTGTCATCAAGGCCTTCGCCGACATCCTCGAGGCTCCAGGCGGCCTCCTTCTCGCGAAAGATCCTTCGGGCGCGGTGACGACGGCATCGTCGTGGAACTGGGCAGGCAAGCACCCGCCTGCCGGCGAGCTCGAGCGCGTGAGGGATTTCTGGTCGGCGCTCGAGGCCAGCGGCCGCATCGTCGAGCTCGACGCCATGCGGAACGGCTGGGCCAGCACGGACGACCTCGCATCGCTTCCGCCGGAGTGGATGATCGAGGAGCGCCGTGCCTGGATCGGCGTGCCGCTCATCCATGAAGAGCGTCTGTTCGGCCTCGTCCTGCTCTCATCGCCGGAATACCGGCGGATTCTCGATTGGGAAGACTTCGACCTGCTGCGTACCGCCGGGAGGCAGGCAGCAAGCTCGCTTGCAGAGGCTCATGGCCAGGAAGCCTTGTCGAACGCGCAAAGATTCGAGGAATTCAACCGCCGTTTCGCGTTCATCCTTCACGACATCAAGAACCTGGTCAGCCAGCTCTCGCTACTCGCGCGCAACGCCGAGCGTCATGCCGACAATCCGGATTTCCGGGCCGACATGGTGGCGACGCTCCGCAGCTCGGTCGACAAGATGAACGACCTGCTGACCCGGCTATCTCCGAAGGCACAGGCGCGGTCCCATCGATCCGAAGCGCAGCCGCTCCGGAACATCCTGCTCGAAGCGATCGCCACCAAGCGGCGGGACCATGAGGTGAAGCTGCTCGGCGACGCCAACCTGGTCGCAATGGTCGATGCGGCCGCGCTGGAGCAGGCAATCGGCCATCTGATCCAGAATGCCGTTGAGGCCAGCTCGCCCGAGGCACCGATCACCGTCCGCGTCGCGCCCGCGGGTGACGAGATTCGCGTCTCCGTGACCGACCACGGGACGGGCATGGACGGAGATTTCGTCCGCAACCGGTTGTTCCAGCCGTTCGCCTCAACCAAGCCCGGCGGATTCGGCATCGGTTCGTTCGAAGCCCGGTCACTGATCGCCGCAATGGGCGGCCGCCTCGTCGTCGACTCCACGCCCGGAGTGGGCAGCGAATTCTCGATCTTTCTCCCCGCGGCGAATGAAGCCGCGCAACTGCAACGGAAACGCGCATGACCGACCAGAAACTCCCCGTGCTGCTGATCGTCGAGGACGACGAGGGCCTGCAGCGCCAGCTCAAATGGGCTTACGAAGGCTATGAGGTCGTGCTGGCGGGCAATCGCGAAAGCGCGATCGAGGCGCTGCGCCTGCACGAGCCCGCGGTGGTCACGCTCGACCTCGGACTTCCGCCGGATCCGGACGGGACCACCGAGGGATTCGAAACGCTGACGCAGATCCTGAAGCTGAAGCCGGACACCAAGGTTATCGTTGCTTCCGGTCATGGCGCCCGCGAGAGCATGCTGAAGGCTATCGGCCTCGGCGCCTACGACTTCTACCGCAAGCCGGTCGACATCGACGAGCTCGGTCTCATCGTCGCCCGCGCCTTCCACGTCGCGGACATCGAGGCGGAGAACCGCCGTCTGGAGGAAGCGAACGGCGGGCAAGTGCTCGGCTCGATCATCAGCTCCGCGCCGCAAATGATGAAGGTTGCCAAGACCATCGAGCGTGTCGCAAGCGCCGACGTATCCGTGATGCTGCTGGGCGCGTCCGGCACCGGCAAGGAACTTCTGGCCCGCGCCGTTCACGAGAAAAGCAGCCGCAAGGGCGAGTTCATCGCCATTAACTGCGCCGCCATTCCCGAGACGCTGCTCGAAGCCGAGCTGTTCGGTTACGAGCGGGGGGCCTTCACCGGCGCGGTCAAGTCGAACGTCGGCAAGATCGAGATGGCCGAGGGCGGCACTCTGTTCCTCGACGAGGTCGGCGACATCCCACTGCCGCTCCAGGTCAAGCTGCTGCGCTTCCTCCAGGAGCGCGTGATCGAGCGCATCGGCGGCCGCCAGCCGATTGCGGTCGACACACGCATCGTCTGCGCGACGCACCAGGATCTCGAAGCGATGATCGCCGAGGGGCGCTTTCGCGAGGACCTCTACTACCGCCTCGCCGAGATCGTGGTGAAGATCCCATCGCTCGCCGAACGGCCTGGCGACGCGGTCCTGCTAGCCCGCCACTTCGTCAACCGCTTCGGCAAGGAGCTGAACACCAAGGTCCAGTCGCTGTCCGCTGACGCGATTGGGGCGATCGACGCCTATCCCTGGCCCGGCAACGTCCGAGAGCTTGAGAATCGCATCAAGCGATCGGTGATCATGGCTGACGGCAAGACCGTGTCGGCCGAGGACCTCGACCTTCCGGGAAGTTCCGATCCGCAAGAAGAGAGCCTCGCGCTCAACCTGCGGGCTGCCCGAGAGGTCGCCGACCGCCGCGCCATCCGCCAGGCGATGAGCCGGACCGACAACAATATCTCAGGCGCCGCCAAGCTCCTCGGCATCAGCCGGCCCACGCTCTACGACCTGCTGAAACAGTACCAGCTGCAGGCGTAGCGGATTCTTCGACAAACGGGGGTTGCCGACTGAGGTGCTGCCCTTAACCTCCCCGGACTTCGATTCCGGGGAGAGACAATGGATCGCCGTCAGTTCCTTTCGGCCAGCAGCGCCGCGCTTTCGTTTGCCTTCGTTTCAGGCGCCACCGGGTCGCCGGCCTTTGCGCTCGCGCAGGGTGGAGCAGGTTCCGGCGACGCGGCGCTCAATGCGTTATTCGAGAAGATTTTCCAGGATCGCGTCCGCCGCTTCCCGGAGCTCGCCACGTCGCTCGGTCTCGACAAGGGCGCGAATGCGCACCTCAAGTCGGAACTGGATGTGCGCCCGCTTGCCGCCGCCCGCGCGGAAGACCTCGCGAACCTCCGCGCTGAGCTGGCTGCGGTTCAGGCCATCCCGGAAGCGGGCTTGAGCCCGGCCGCGAAGCTCAACCGCGACGTAATCGTCTACCAGATGGAGACGGGGATCATCCCGCCCGCGAAGTTCGACATCGACAGCGTCCAGCGCCCCTATCCGATCTTCCAGCAGGGCGGGACATACTTCTCGACGCCCGACTTCCTGAACACGGCACACACGATAGACACTGCGGCGGACGCGGAAGCCTACCTCGCTCGCCTCGCGCTCGTCGGGAAGTCGCTCGACAATGACACCGAGGAGCAGCGCGCCCAGGCTGCGCGAGGTTTCCTTGCGCCTGCTTGGTCGATCGACCTGACCCTCGGCCAGATGCGCAAGCTCCGTTCGCCCGCGCCGGAAGCAAACACGGTGGTGGACTCGCTCGTTCGCCGAACCGCCGCGAAGAACATTGCCGGCGACTGGAAGGCACGCGCGGCGAAGATCGTGGGTGACGAAATCTATCCGGCGCTCGAGCGTCAGATCGCGCTGATGGAGCAGCTGAAGCCGAGCACGAAGGCGGGCGACGGCGCCTGGCGGCTGCCACAGGGCGACGCCATTTACGCCGCTGCGCTTGCCCAGGCGACGACGACCAATTTCACTCCCGAGGAGGTCCACAAGATGGGTCTCGACCAGGTTGCGGAGATTAGCGGCCGGCTTGACGGCATCCTGAAGAAGGCGGGCTACACCAAGGGCACTGTCGGTGAGCGTCTCGCCGCGTTGAATGTGGCGTCGGACCAGCTCTACCCGAACACCGACGACGGCCGAACGCAGCTGATCGCCGACCTCAACAAGGGCGTGAAGGACATGTACGCCCGCCTCCCCCGCGCGTTCGAGACGGTGCCGAGCGCGCCGCTCGAAATTCGCCGCGTTCCGCCGGAGATTCAGGACGGTGCGTCGAATGGCTATTACAACCGCGCGTCGCTCGATGGTTCGCGGCCGGCCATCTATTTCATCAACCTCAAGGATGTCGGCGACTGGCCGAAATATTCGCTTCCCGCGCTGACCTATCACGAGGGAGTGCCGGGCCACCACCTGCAGATCAGCCTCGCGCAGGAATCGAAGGATATCCCGACGCTCCGCAAGCTGGGCTTCTTCTCGGCCTATTCGGAAGGCTGGGCGCTCTACGCGGAGCAACTTTCCGACGAGCTAGGCGCATACAAAGGGATTGAAAGCGCGGGCTACCTCCAGTCGTTCCTGTTCCGGGCAGCGCGTCTCGTTGTCGACACCGGCCTCCATAGCAAGCAGTGGACCCGGGAGAAGGCGACCGATTACATGGTCGCCACCACCGGCTTCGCCCGTCCCCGCTCGCAGCGCGAGGTCGAGCGTTACTGTACGCAGATCGGCCAGGCCTGCAGCTACAAGGTCGGGCACATGGCGTGGACGCGCGCTCGCGAGGAAGCCCAAAAGACGCTCGGGGCGAAGTTCGACCTCAAACGGTTTCACGAAGTGCTGAAGGAAGGGGCGATGCCGCTGACTCTGCTCGAAAAGCGGATCAAGGAGCGGACGGCAGCCGAGGCCTGACGCCTCGGCTCAGCTCTCGTGGCCGAGGAACTCCGCCTCGGTCTCGGGCAGCTTCTGGCCCGACATCCAGTACGTGCCCATCAGGGTTCGCTTGAGCTTCACGGCCGTCCCGGGCGGAGGAGGGTCGCGTCGCGATTTCGAAGGCTGGATCGACCAACGATCGCCATTGTCGAGCAGCACCCAGGTACTGCTGCCGCCCCAATAGCCCGACGCTTTCACGACGCCTTCCATGGCCAGCGGCGCCTTCTTTTCCTTCAGCACCATGGTGCCCTGGCTCAGCGCTTGCTTCAGCGACGACATAGCCTCGTCGTAACAGGCGAGGCGCGCATCATTCGCGGTGATCGCCTGGCACTCCAGCAGCGCTTGGACGCGCCGCTCGGGCTTGTCCTTGGCGAGCGCAAGAGTCGGCGCGGAAAGCAGGGCGATCCCTGCGATGAGACTAATCCGCATGGACATTGGTTTTCCCCCTCGATTGCACCCAGCATCGCAAAGTCGAGCAGGCAGCGGAAGACCTAACGCGCTAGCTCCTCAGCCCTCTCCGCGACTTCAAGCCATCGCTCTTCAGCCGCGTGCCGGTCGGCGCGAAGCTTTGCAGCGCTGTCGGTCAGCTCCGTGAAGCGCTTCGGATCGCGGGTATAGAGATCGGGATCGGCGAGCACGTCCTCAACGGCCGCGATCTCGGCTTCGAGCTTCTCGATCTCGCCGGGCAGACGGTCGAGATCGCGCTGGTCCTTGTAGGACAATTTGTTCCCCGGCGAAGGCCGGGGTCCAGGAGGCGAAGCCTGCTTTGAGCGTTCGGCGCTTCGCGCCGCGTGGGCCCCGGCATTAGCCGGGGAGCGCCGCTTCGCCCAGTCCTCATACCCGCCCGCGACAATGTCGACGCGTCCGGATCCATCGAGGCCAAGCGTCACCGTCACGGTTCGGTCGAGGAAGTCGCGGTCGTGACTGACGATCAGGACCGTTCCTTCGTAATCCGCGATCACTTCCTGAAGCAGGTCGAGCGTTTCGAGATCGAGATCGTTGGTCGGCTCGTCGAGGACGAGGAGGTTCGCTTCGCGCGCGAACTCCCGCGCCAGCAACAGCCGCGACCGCTCACCGCCCGATAGCGAACCGACCGGAGCCTCGGTCAAATCGGGCGAGAAGAGGAATTCCTTGAGATAGCCCTTGATGTGCTTCTTCGTCCCGCGAACGTCGATCCAGTCCCCGCCTTCGGCAAGCACGTCGCGCACGCGCCTGGCCGGGTCCATCAGCTTGCGCTGCTGGTCGATGACGATCCCGGACAGCGTCTTAGCGCGCTCCACCTTGCCCTCGTCCGGCGCCAGCTCACCGGTCAGCATCTTAAGCAGGGTGGTCTTGCCTGCCCCATTGGGGCCGACGATTCCGATCCGATCGCCCCGCTGGATGCGCAGGGTGAAGTCGCGAATGATCTGGCGCTCGCCGAAGCTTTTCGAAACGCGATCGGCATCAATGACTGCCTTCGAACGGACGTCGTCTTTTGCCACCGCAAGCTTCGCGGTTCCCGGCCCACCGATCATTGCGGCGCGTTGCGCGCGCATGTCCTGCAACTTCGCAAGCCGCCCCTGGTTGCGTCGCCGGCGCGCGGTGACTCCACGTTCCAGCCAACGGAGCTCGATCGCGAGCTTGGCGTCGAGCTTCTCGGCCGCCCGCGCCTCCTCCTCGTAGGCCTTTTCCATCCAGGCCTCGAACCCGCCGAAGCCGGTCTCCGCGCGGCGAAGATGGCCGCGGTCCAGCCAGAGGCAACTCCTCGTCAGCCGCGTCAGGAAAGTGCGGTCGTGGCTGATGACGATGAAAGCGCCGGTGAAGCGGTTGAGCCAATCCTCCAGCCATTCAATGCCGCTTAGGTCGAGGTGGTTGGTCGGCTCGTCGAGAAACAGCACGTCTGGGCGCTGCGCCAGGGCGCGCGTGATGGCGGCGCGGCGGCGCTCTCCGCCGCTGGCGGTTGAAACCGGCCTCGACATGTCGAGCTTAAGCTGATCGGCGATCGCTGCAGCCTCATGCGCCTCGGGTGCGTCCCGTCCAGCCAGCACCCAGTCGAGAAGCGTCGAATGGTTGCCCATGTCCGGATCCTGCTCGAGCAGGACGACGCGGCTTCCTGGCACGAGCGTGCGTTTGCCCTCGTCCGTCTCGATCCACCCCGCAAGGCATTTGAGCAAGGTCGTCTTGCCCGCGCCATTGCGACCGATCAGCGCGAGCCGGTCGCGTGGCCGGATGTGGACGTCGAGATGCCGGAAAAGCCAGCCCTCGCCCTGAACGAGGCCGAGGTCTTCGTAGGAAAGTGTCGCCGCTACCATGCGCGGCCAGATAGGTTGGATATTCGGCGGCGTCACCCGCTGGTCGGCGAGCGCGGTTTCTGGCACTCAGAGGATGCCAAAAGGGGAGGCGCAGATGCCAGTACTTGGGATGGGCGGCTATTTCTTCCGCTCGAAGGATCCGCAGGCGTTGAAGGCCTGGTATCGCGATCATCTCGGCGTCGGCGGCGGCATGGGCACCGACGAGAACGGCGAATCGAACGAATGGGTCTGGTTCACGAAGGCCGGCCCGATGGTGTTCGAGCCATTCAAGCAGGACAGCGACTATTTCGCCGCGGAGAAGCAAGCGATGATCAACCTCCGGGTGTCCGATCTCGATGGACTGGTCCAGAGCCTGCGCGACGCCGGCATCGAGATCAGCCGTGAGGAATCGATGGAAGGCGTCGGCCGGTTCGCCCGCGTGCACGATCCTGAGGGCAATGCGATCGAGCTGTGGGAACCAAGCGCCTAGCGACGACACTGGCGTAAACGCGAATTTTACGGCAGGCTCCGCACCTTAACGGCTGTGTTCAGGACCATTCATAAGGCATTCAATGGCTTCTGCTAAAACCGCCCAAGAGAAAAGCCATGAGCCTGTTTCGTAAATTTGCTCTGGCCGCGCTTGGCGCAGGCCTGATCGCGACGCCCGCGCTAGCGGATCCGCCGCGCGATGCGGATCGCGCATTCCAGGCCCAGCGCCAAGGCCGCGCAATGCCTCTCCCCAGCATCGAGCGCCGAGTCATGCCGTTCATGGGCGGCGCCGACTATCTCGGACCGGAGTTCAACGGCGACACCTACCGCCTGAAATTCGTGAAGGACGGTCGGGTCATCTGGGTCGACGTCGACGCGGCGACCGGCCGCATCAAGGGCAAGTCGCGCCCCTAGGGCCCTGCACTGGCGCGGATTGACTTTTGCGCGCGCCTCCCCAGTTCATTCCGCTAAAGCAACCGTTCAGCTTCGCGTTGGTTTGAGGCTCGACTAGGTTTCAAGGGGAACAACGCAAATGCGTGTCTTGATCGTCGAGGACGAGCCCAATCTCGGACGCCAGTTGCGTTCGACGCTCGAAGGCGCGGGCTATGCCGTCGATCTCGCGACCGACGGCGAAGACGGGCACTATCTCGGCTCCACCGAGAGCTATGACGCGGTCATCCTCGATCTCGGACTTCCCGAGGTCGACGGGCTCACCGTTCTCGACCGCTGGCGGAAAGAAGGGCGGCGCATGCCCGTCCTTGTCCTGACCGCGCGCGACAGCTGGTCCGACAAGGTCGCCGGCCTCGATGCGGGCGCCGATGATTACCTCGCCAAGCCATTCCAGACCGAGGAACTGATCGCGCGTCTCCGCGCCCTGATCCGCCGCGCGTCGGGCAACGCCTCGTCGGAGCTGAACGCCGGCGACATCCGCCTCGACACCCGTTCCGGCAAGGTCACCAAGGCCGGTGAGCCGGTGAAGCTCACGGCGCAGGAGTACAAGCTCTTGAGCTACCTGATGCACCACAAGGGAAAGGTGGTGAGCCGGACCGAGCTCATCGAGCATATTTACGACCAGGACTTCGACCGCGATTCGAACACGATCGAGGTGTTCGTGACCCGGATTCGCAAGAAGCTCGGCCCGGACGTGATCACCACCATCCGCGGGCTGGGCTACACGCTTGAAGAGCCGGAGGAAGCGCGCAGTTGAACGATGAAGCCGCCCCGGTGACGGCGGCGGCCGAGGGGGAAGCGGCCGTAGCGACGAAGGGCAAGAGCCCGCACGTCGGCTCGCTCACGCGGCGCATGATCGTCGTCGCGGCCTTCTGGATTACGACCTTGCTGCTGATGGGCGGCTTCGCGCTGGACCGGGTGCTGCGGGACTCGATCGTGGCGAACTTCGACCAGCAATTGTCCAACATCATGAACGGCATGATCGGCGCCTCGGAGATCGGCCCCGACGGAGAGGTGCGCTTTACTCGCCCGCCGGCCGATCAGCGGTTCATCGAGCCTTACTCCGGCGTCTATTTCCAGGTCAGCGGCAAAGGCGCGGACACCTTCCCGTCCCGCTCGCTATGGGACCGGCGGCTGCAGGTGTCCGACCGGCACCAGGACATCAAGATCCACGTCTACAACAGCAACGAGTTCGACGGCGAGCCGCTGCGGATCGCGGAACGGGACATCAAGCTTCCCGGATCGGACATCTGGTGGCGGTTCCAGGTCGCCCAGTCGCGCGAAATGATCGACTCGCAGATCAAGCAACTGCGGTCGACTCTGTTCTGGAGCTTCCTCGCCCTTGGCATCGGGCTCCTCATCCTGGCCGCGCTTCAGACCTTCTACGGCCTGTGGCCGCTTCGCCGAGTGCGGCAGGACGTTGCCGCGATCCGCTCAGGCGACAAGACGCGCATCGCCGGGGATTTCCCGGTCGAAGTCCGGCCGCTCACGGAGGAAATCAACCAGCTGCTAGCGCACAGTGAAGAGCAGGCGGAGGAGGCCCGCCGCCACGCCGGCAACCTCGCCCACGCGCTGAAGACGCCGCTGACGGTGATCACCAACGCCGCGACCGCGCACTCGCCGGACCTTGCCGACACCGTGGTGCGTGAGGCGGTCGTCATGCGGCGGCAAGTGGATCACCACCTCGCCCGCGCTCGCGCAATCGGGCGGCGTGCGTCGGTGCATGCCCGCGCGACGGTCTGGGACAGCCTTCAATCGGTGCAGCGCGCCGTCGACCGTCTCTACGAGAACGTCACGGTCGACATTGCCGGCGACAAGTCGGCCCAGGTCCGCGTGGAACGTCAGGACCTCGACGAAATGCTCGGCAACCTCGTCGAGAATGCCGCCAAATATGGCGGAGGCCGGGTTTTCGTGACGGTCGAGCGGCGGAACTCGCTCATCGACATTCTCGTCGAGGACGACGGCAAGGGGATTCCGAAACAGCAGCAGGAAATCCTGTTCCAGCGCGGGGCCCGTCTCGACACCGACAAGCCAGGCACCGGCCTTGGGCTCGCCATCGTCCGCGACGTCGCCGAAATCTACGGCGGCACGATCACGCTCGAGGAAAGCGAAGACCTGGGCGGCCTACTCGCCCGGCTGAGCCTTCCCGCGGGCTAGGAAATTTCCCTCTCTCCAGCTAGGGCGCGCCCGTGACTGCGACCATATACGAACTCAATCCCGCCACCGCGAGCGCGCCGTCGCTCGATCCGCTGATGGCGCTGGTTGCCGACGACATGCACGGCGTGAATGCCGTCATCCTCGATCGCATGCAGAGCAAGGTCGCGCTCATTCCCGAGCTCGCTGGCCACCTGATCGCGGGCGGCGGAAAGCGGATGCGGCCGATGCTGACGCTCGGATGCGCGGCGCTCCTCGGGTATAGCGGCAACCGCCACCAGAAACTCGCCGCCGCCGTGGAGTTCATCCACACGGCAACCCTTCTTCACGACGACGTCGTCGACGGCTCCGGCCTGCGCCGCGGAAAGCGCACCGCAAACCTCATCTGGGGCAATCCGGCGAGCGTGCTGGTCGGCGACTTCCTGTTCAGCCGCGCGTTCGAGCTGATGGTCGAGGACGGCAGCCTGCGCGTCCTGAAGATTCTCAGCCACGCTTCCGCCGTCATCGCGGAAGGCGAAGTCGATCAGCTAACCACCCAGCGCAAGATCGACACCGACGAAGACCAGTATTTGAGCATCATTTCGGCGAAGACTGCCGCCTTGTTCGCCGCCGCGTGCCGGATCGCGCCGGTTGTCGCCGAAGCGAGCGACGAGGCCGAGACGGCGCTCGAGAAATATGGTCGCTATCTCGGAATCGCCTTCCAGCTTGTCGATGACGTGCTCGATTACGGATCGAAGCAGGACGTTATGGGCAAGGGCGTCGGCGACGACTTCCGCGACGGCAAGGTCACGCTGCCGGTCATCCTGGCCTATGCGCGAGGATCGGACGCGGATCGCGCGTTCTGGCGAGCAGCGATCACGGGCGAACGCACGTCGGACGACGACCTTGTGCGGGCCATTGCGCTATTGCGTGGGACGGACGCGCTTTCGGAGACGGTCGAGCGCGCCCGCCACTATGGACGGCGTGCGCTCGACGCCTTGGCGATCTTCCCGGCGGGCAAAGCGAAATCAGCGCTTAGCGAAGCCGTCGAGTTCGCGATTTCCCGAGCCTATTGAGGAGCCGTCGCCGCTACGGGCACCATCAGGTGCGCGTAAGGAGTGTCCGCCCACATCACATAAGGGGCAGACGTGTTCGGCGACGCTCCAGCCGGATGGCCGGCGAGAATGTCCTTCGACCCGACGATCATGATGTGAGGCCCGGTGTTGACCCAAGCATTCTCGCTGGTCGGCTTCGTCGCATAGGGATCGACATTGCTGGCGTCGGTCCCGCCCTCCAGCATGTATATGACGCCGACCACATTCTCCGGCGGCGGCTTCTTGCCCATCCAGGCAGCCGCCCACTTGGCAGCATTCGCGTCCATGCACATCGGATCCGGACCCGGCGTGGTCGGGCTGTCCGGCATGCATGTCCAGCCATTCGACCCTTCTCGAAGCGTCTTCATGCTGCCGTCGGCCTGCGCCTGTACGATGGTGGCGCCTTCAGCGATCACCGCGGGTCCAGCGGCCATGGCGCTTGCGACTGGATCGTTCCTGTCCGCGGCCGGGGCAGCGCCTTGCGGCGTGTTCTCCTTCGCTGCTTCGCTCGACACCGGGGAGGGATTGCAGGCTCCGAGGGCGAGCGGCAATGCTGCCGCCGAAAGCCAGCCGAGCTTCACGTGGTGCATGTTGCTGTGACCTCCTCTACCAGGGAGGATGCGCCGGTTAGCACAAACGGCGGTTTCGTGCACGACCGCGGCTTGATTTCGCCGGTGTGCTGGTTCAGGTCGCTCGCAATGACGATCGCACGCATTTCCGAGCTCGACCGCCGCACGACCCAGTCCGGCAAGGCCAACAACGGCCTGTGGCTGCTCGAGTTCGAGCGCCAGAAACCGCTTCGTGCCGATCCGTTGACGGGCTGGAACGGTTCCGGCGACACCAACACGCAGGTGAAGATCACCTTCAAGACGAAGGACGAGGCGATCGCCTTTTGCAACAGCCGCGGCATCGCATATCACCTGATCCCGGCCGCCCCGGTGAAGATGAAGATCCAGGCCTACGCGGACAACTTCCGCTAGAGCTTGCCAGCGTCCCTCTCCGGCGCCAGACATTGAGGCGCCGAGCTAGGGGGAGGCCTGTACGACCATCGTGTTGCGTTAGTTGTTGGGACCCGTCCTGAAGCCATAAAACTTGCACCGCTTGCCAAAGCGCTTCTCGCGCGGCGCATTCGTCCGCGCCTGGTGCTTACGGGCCAGCATCCCAATCTTTGCCCCGGCGACTACGGAATGCCCGACCTTCCGGTGGTCGAATTGGGCTGCGCCGGGCAAACCGACCCCAACGTTCACGCGGGCCTCGTAGCGCGAGCGATGAGCGAAGCGCTCGAGCGGACCGCCCTTGTCGTTGTCCAGGGCGACACCTCCAGCGCGCTCGGCGGAGCCTTGGGCGCCGCGCGGGCGAAAGTGCCCGTCGCGCATGTGGAGGCAGGATTGCGCAGTCACCGTGGCCCGAAGAGGGATTCCGGATCGCGATCGACGCCATGACCACATTGCTCTTCGCCCCCACCGACCTCAACGCTGCGAACCTTTCGCGCGAGAATGTGAAGGGTCGGATCTTCGTGACCGGCAACACCGGTATCGATTCCTTGCTGGAACGCGCTCAATCGATCGAGCCGACTAATACCCACGCGGAAAAGTGCCGGCTGCTCGTCACCTGCCACAGGCGCGAAAGCTGGGACGCTTTGCCGGACATTGCGGGCTGCCTGACCGCCATCGCGGCGAGGGGAGACGTCGCGATCACGTTCGTGCTTCACCCCAATCCACGCGTCGCAAGCGAGATGGTGCGCCTGCTCGGCCGGGCGCCAAACCTTGAACTGCGCCCACCATGCGGTCACGGCGAAATGCTCCAACTGATGCGCGAAAGCGATTTGATCCTCAGCGACTCAGGCGGCGTACAAGAGGAAGCGCCCGCGCTCGGCATCCCTCTTCTGATCCTCCGCGACCGAACCGAACGCCCGGAAGGCATTGCCAGCGGCAACGCGATCCTCGTCGGCCGCGATTCGGACCGCATCATGGAGGCGGTTGGAAGGCTGCTTAACGTCCAGGGCGCCCTAGAGGCGATGAAGGTCCCCGCCTTGCCCTATGGCGACGGATGTGCGGCGCCCCGGATCGCGGAAGAAATCCTGCTCTGGCTCGAAAGCCAGACACAGGGAATCAGCTCTCCCGAACCTCGATCGCCATCGCGCCCGTTGGCGACAGCACGAGCCGCGCCGTAGCTGGATTCCGCTTCCCGAAGGTGGCGGCCTGCAGCTCGTTGCGCGCTGCGTGATGATCGAATTTGAAGCCCGCCGCCGCTGCTTCCTCCTTCAGCTGCTGCAGATGGGATTCGAGATCCGCGATGCCCTCCTCAGGATCGAAGATCATGGTGACCGACAAATCTGGGCGCGGGCTCGGCTGCATCATCTGCCTCTTTGACGGCTCCGCGCCGGAGGACAAGCCCCACTGATTGCGCACGGCTGTTTCAGCCCATAGACATTGCGCCCATGTCCGCAACGACCCGCGCCCTCACCGCCGCAGCCGCGCTGCTCATCGCCGGCCCGGCACTGTCCCAGTCGATCGATCCAGCCATCCAGAAGAGGATCGACCGCATCCTCAAGCGGGCGCCGGTGATCGACGGCCACAACGACGTCCCTGAACAGGTGCGTCAGAATTGGAACATGAGCGTCGACGGGCTCGCGAAGGACACCGACAAGCGTCAGCCCAACCCGATGATGACCGACATGGCGCGGCTTCATCAGGGCGGCGTCGGCGGGCAATTCTGGTCGGTGTACATCGACGCCAGCGTCCACGGCGACGAGGCGATCCGGCAGACGATCGAGCAGATCGACATCGTGACGCGGATGGTGAAGGCCTATCCCAACGACCTCGAGCTCGCGTCGACCGCCGACGACTTCGAGCGCATCCACCGCAAGGGCAAAATCGCCTCGGTCATGGGCATTGAGGGCGGCCACCAGATCGGCAATTCGATGGCCGCGCTTCGCCAATTCTACCGGCTTGGCGCGCGCTACATGACGCTGACCCACTTCGCCACCAACGACTGGGCGGATAGCGCGACGGACGACCCGAAGTACGGCGGGCTCAGCCCATTCGGGGTCGAGGTCGTCAAGGAGATGAATCGCATCGGCATGCTGGTCGACCTTGCCCACGTGTCGCCCGACACGATGAAGGACGCGATCGCAGCGTCGAAGGCGCCCGTCATCTTCAGCCACAGCAACGCCCGCGCGCTGGAGGATCACCCCCGCAATGTGCCTGACGACGTTTTGGCTCTGCTTCCCGCGAATGGCGGCGTCGTGATGGTCAACTTCTACACCGGATATTTGTCGGAGCCGTTCCGCCAGTGGAACGCGTCGCGCGCGGGTGAGGAAGCAAAACTTAAGTCACTGTTCACGGGCCAGCCCGACAAGCGCAAAGCCGCGATGGATGAATGGGACAAGGCGAACCCGCCGCCCAAGGCCGAGATCGGGATTATCGCCGATCATCTCGATCATATCGTCAAGGTCGCCGGCCACGATCATGTCGGGCTGGGCGGCGATCTGGATGGCATTCCGTACGACCAGTCGCCGCCCGGGATGAACAGTGTCAGCAGCTACCCTCTCCTGCTGGCCGAGCTCATCCGCCGGGGATGGAGCGACAAGGATCTCGGCAAGCTCGCGAGCGGAAACATCCTCAGGGTCCTCCGCCGCGCCGAGGAAGTCTCGGCGTCGATGAAGGACGTGCCGCCATCGCTTGCGACCTTGCCTCCACCGGCGACGTCGCCCAAATCGGACGAATGAACCCGCCCCTTAAGGCCGCCATCATCCCGGTTACTCCACTGCAACAGAATTGCACCCTGCTGTGGTGCACCAAGACCATGCGCGGCACGTTCACCGATCCCGGCGGCGACCTGTCGAAGCTGAAAGCGGCGGCGGACCAGCAGGGCGTCACGATCGAGAAGATCCTGCTGACCCACGGCCACATCGACCATTGCGGCTCAGCGGGCATCCTGGCGCAGGAGCTTGGCGTTAGGATCGAGGGTCCTCATGAGGCCGACCGCTTCTGGATTTCGCGGCTTGACGAAGACGGCAAGCGCTGGGGAATTACCGGCAAGCCGTTCGAGCCCGACCGCTGGCTGAAGGACGGCGACACGGTGACGGTCGGCGAGCTGACCTTCAACGTCCGCCATTGCCCTGGCCACACGCCGGGACACGTCGTCTTCCATCACCCGGAATCGAAGCTGGCGATCGTCGGCGACGTTCTGTTCAAGGGGTCGATCGGGCGCTGGGATTTCCCGATGGGCAATCACGCTCAACTGATTGAATCGATCACCCAGCGCCTGTGGCCCATGGGCGGAGAGACGGCGTTCGTCCCCGGACACGGGCCGATGTCCACTTTCGCCCACGAGCGCGCAACGAACCCGCTGGTCGGAGACGCCGCGTTGGCGGCCTAAGCGATGCTCCGGGCGAGATAGCGAGCGTAGAGGTCGTCCGCGGCGCGGGATTCGTCACCCGAGCGCGGCGCAGAACTTTCACCTGCTCGAATTTCGCGGCGCTCGTTCGGCGCTATGCCGATCCTTTCGCAGATCGAAGCCCAGACCTTCGGTTCGGAGCAAAGGCGCTCGTACGGAACGACAAGAATGTTCGGGCTGGCCTCGACCACGGGTTCGAGCGCCAAATAGCAGGCGATCCAGGTGGCTAGCCAATAATCCAGCCTTTGCGGGTCGCCATCGGGAGCGCCGGGAAAACGGAACGGCCGATGGTCGATCCCGAACTCATGGTGGCCAAGCCAACGGATGTAGTCGCGGCGGAATCGGCCGCTGTTCTTCAGCGAGCGCAAATGCTGGCGAAGCAGGCTAGCGGCCTGTGCCTGGGGCGAGCGGACAACCAGCAGAAACGTGCTGTCAGGCATGGTTTTGGCAAGCGTACCCAGACGCAGAATGTTGTTGTTGTCCTTCGAGAGGTAGCGGCTCTTCGTTCTCCTGCGGAGCACGAGGCGAATGAGCTCGCGGTATCGCGCGATCGCCTGCGCGCCGGGACGGTGTGGAAGCATTCCGTCAGGGCGGATGTATTCCTTGCCGTGGAACACCCGCCAGAACACCTCATCGAATGCTTCCGGGCTGTCGAGATTGATGACGATTCCGTCCCCATGCCCGCGTTCCGCAGCTTCGAGCGGTTTGCGAGCACTGCTCGAGACCTTCGCCCACAGGTTGGGCGCAAGCACGAACGGCATGTCGTCGTAGAGAAGTGATCCGAACTGACCGGTCGCGTAAAGCTCGCGCAGCAGGATCGTGGTTCCGGCCCGCGCGAGGCCGGTCACGAAGACATGACCCCCGCTGTCCTCCGGCGCATCCCCGAGGAAGCGGCCGCGTTCGATCTCATGGAACACCTCGGCCGCGGATCCCAGCGCGACCCGGTGGAGCAGGCGATCGACGAACCCGTAATCAGCCTTCACGACGGCGTCCCCGCAAGACGATGGCGACGAAAGGGAGCAGGCCGGCGACGAGGAACGGCCAGGTCAGGGTCGTTCGAATTGCGCCGCCGAAGCTCCAAATCCCCGTGAATGCGATCAGCCAGACGAGCAAGACCGGCAGGCCGAGCGCCAAGGCCAAACCGAACCCCACGGTCGCGAAAATACCGAACAGCTCCAGGCTATCATGCCGAAGCGCCTTGGCTTTCGCATCGTCGCTTAGCGAGCGATCCTTGGCGGTGGCCGCGCTGTGCCGAACGATGTCGACAATGTGCGCTGAGCGTTCTGCCAATCGCAGGCGCAGAAGAAGCCACGAAAAGCCGAGGACGACGACCACCGCCCCGGCATAGCTGCCGATCACGAAGGATCGTTGTCCTGGTCTTCTCCCGCGTGCCTCATGTGGAGGATCTTCTTAAGGGGGTACCAGACCAACCCCAAGGCCCCGATCCCGAGCGCTGCGATCAGCGCGAACAGAGATCCGATGAAGGCAAGCCCGGCGCCCGGGCCCATGTAGGCATAGGCCGGATCGGTAATAGCCAACGCTATCAAAGCAAATGCGGCGACTCGCATTTTTCTCCTCTTTTGAGAGGGCGAAACATATCGAAATTTGCCGAGGCGTCGCATTTATCAAAAGTAAACTGTTCAATAAAGGCCGTTTTCCTGCACAATCGGCGGACAGAACCTGTGAGCCTGCACGCTTTGAGGTAAGGCCGTTCGCTGGAGGGAGCATGGTGGGCGCCAATCCGAGCAAGCGGAAGCGTTCAGTGGATTGGTCGGCGATCGCCTTCGTTGCATCGCTCTGCCTGATCGCCTTCCTCTATGGTTTCGCTGCCAATCAATTCGACCTGCCACCGAAGGGCCTGATGCGGCAGGCGGTGTCCGCCCTTAAAGCGGTTAGCCTGATCGATGACGGACTGCCGACTGGCGTTACGCGGGTTGACCGCAACCCAGCGCCCAACCGCCTCGTTCATCAACTCGACCGGGAGGCCGGCAAGGAGCTCCTGCTGGTCACCGCATGGCCCAATCGCGGCGCCTGTCCGAAATATAGCTGCCTCGCCTCCGTTGTGGACCGTTCCGGAAAGGTGCTGCGAAGCTGGCCTGATCCACTCGACGCCCTTTTCAGCGACGTCGAGGGTTTTTCGGGACAGGTGAAGCCCGTAAATTTCTATCCCATCGGCCTCGGCATGCTTCATGACGGGAGCCTGGTCGCCACTTTTCACGGGCATAATGTCTACCCGTACGCGGTCGGGATCGCGCGCTTCGATCCCTCCGGAAAAATCATGTGGAAGCACATCGACGGTGCTCATCACTGGATTCAAGTCGGTCCTGACGACCGCATTTACGCTCCCATCCAGATCAGGCGGCCGCGGAAGCATGTCGCCGACAATGCGGTGGAATTCCGTTGCCCGGACATTGTGTATGACGAGGGCATCCGCATTTATCGGCCGGACGGAAGCGTCGAGCGGACGTTGATGATGTCCGATATCCTGGTCGAAAATGGTTATCCGGGGCTGATCTACAGCGTCCGCGACGACTGTGACCCTCTGCACATCAATTCGATCGACATCGCCACGCCTGAAATCTCCGGTCACATTCCAGGCGCCGTGAGTGGCGACCTGCTGGTTTCCCTTCGCGAGCCGGGTGCGATCGTCCTGCTCGATCCGGCAACGGCGAAGATCAAACGCCTGATCGCGGGGCGGACTGCCGCGCAGCACAGCGCGAAGTTCCTGCCTGACGGGACGGTGTTGGCGTTCGACAACCAAGGCGGCTCACGGAAGTTGGGCGGATCCCGCATCGTTCGCCTCAACCTTCTCGACGATAGCGTTCAGACGATCTTCCCGACCACCGCCAGCCGTCCGGTCCTCCCTTTCTTCAGCTTCGATGGCGGCACCGTCACCCTGAGCCCCGATGGAAAGCGCGCGATGATCTCTTCGAAGCACGAATCGCGCGATATTGAGATCGATCTCGCGACCGGACGGCCGCTCTGGACAATGACTCATGCGCTCGCGGTGAAGCCAGGCAGCGGGAAGTCGGAGACCCAATATTACAACGCCTACGGCAGCTACTATCTGACTGGCGAGCAATTGCGCGCGCTGCACCTGCAATGACCGCCCCGTTCCCGCTCAGGCGACCGCCTTGCGCTCTCGCTCCATTCCGCTATAGGAGCCGCGTTCGCGACGATCCGGCCGCCGCCGCGGGGCCTCCCCGCCTGGAAGAGGTGGAGATCGTCGCAATTTTTATTGCTTTTTGAAGGTGCCGGAATGGCTGTCCCTAAGAGAAAAACCTCGCCGTCCAAGCGGAACATGCGTCGCAGCCATCATGCGCTGAAGGCCACGACGTTCCAGGAATGCCCGAACTGCGGCGAACTGAAGCTGCCTCACAATCTTTGCCAGGCGTGCGGCCATTATAACGGCCGCGAGATCGTTTCGACCGAGGCCTAACGGCTTAGAGGAGGCGCGGGGCTGAAAGCGATGAACGCAGGCCCGCGGATCGCGATCGATGCAATGGGAGGGGATTCCGGTCCGGCGGCCATCGTCGCCGGCCTCGCGCGCGCGCGCCGTAAGGACGCTTCTCTCAAGTTCACGTTGTTCGGCGACGAGAAGATCGTCGGCGAAGAGCTTTCCAGGCACGAAGGGCTGGCCCGCTCCGTGACCCTGATCCACGCGCCCGAATCCATCGCAGCGACCGAAAAGCCGAGCCAGGCCATCCGCCGCGCCAAGACCACATCGATGGGCCTTGCGATCAACGCGGTGAAGGACGGCCAGGCCGACGCCGCCGTTTCAGGCGGCAATACCGGTGCCCTGATGGCCATGTCCAAGCTGGCGCTCCGCACCATGCTGGGGATCGATCGCCCGGCGCTTGCGGCCTTGCTCCCGACGCTCGGCGAGCAGGATTGCGTGATGCTCGACCTCGGCGCGAACACCGAGTGCGACGCGCAGAATCTCGTTCAGTTTGCCGTGATGGGCTCGGCCTATGCCCGCACCGTCCTCGGGGTCCCGAAGCCGCGGGTGAAGCTCCTCAACATCGGCACCGAGGAATTGAAGGGGACCGATGAGCTGAAGGAAGCAGCCGGACTTCTCCGCGAAGCCGACTACCTGCCCTTCCGCTTCGACGGCTTTACCGAGGGCGACCAGCTGTCGCGCGGCAACGTCGACGTCGTCGTGACCGATGGCTTTTCGGGCAACATCGCGCTGAAGACCGCCGAGGGCACGGCCCGCTTCGTCACCGACCTGCTTCGCCGCGCCTTCAAGAGCTCGCTACGGTCCAAGGCCGGTTTCGCCTTGTCAAAGCCCGCGCTGAACCTGCTCAAGGTCCATCTCGACCCGAACAATCACAACGGCGCGGTCTTTCTCGGCCTCAACGGGCTGGTCGTGAAAAGTCATGGCGGCGCCAACCCGAAGGGGGTCGCCAATGCCATCAACGTGGCGGCGAGCATGGTCCGCAACGACATCATCCGGAAGATCGGCGACGACCTCGACAACTTCCGCGCCCACGCTTTCAACGAGGCCGCTCAGTGACTCTTCGCTCCGTCATCGCTGGAACCGGTTCCAGCCTTCCCAGGCGGCGGGTCGACAATGCCGAGCTGGCCGAGCAGGTCGACACGTCCGACCAGTGGATCGTCGAGCGGACCGGCATTCGCAGCCGCTACATCGCCGGCGATGGCGAGACGACCGCCAGCCTCGCGACCGACGCGGCCCGTGCGGCGCTGGCCGATGCAGGAGTCGACGCGACCGAGGTCGACCTGATCGTCCTGGCCACCGCGACTCCGGACCAGACCTTTCCGTCATCCGCGACTAAGGTGCAGGCGGCGCTCGGCATCAACGATTGCGTGGCGTTCGACGTCCATGCCGTGTGCACCGGCTTCCTCTATGCGGTGAGCGTCGCCGACGCGATGATCCGCGCGGGCACGGGCCGGACCGCTTTGGTGATCGGCGCCGAGACCTTCAGCCGCATCCTCGACTGGGAGGACCGGACGACTTGCGTCCTGTTCGGCGACGGCGCCGGAGCCCTGGTGCTGCGGGCCGAAGATGGCGACCGCGGGATTCTCGCCACCAAGCTCCACGCAGACGGACGGCACAACGATTTGCTTTTCGTCGATGGCGGTCCGTCGACCACTGGCACGGTGGGAAAGCTCAGGATGAAGGGGCGCGAGGTTTTCCGCCACGCGGTCGTCAACCTGGCCGACGTGCTTGGTGAGGTTCTGACAGCCGCCGATCTGACTGCCGACGATGTCGACTGGGTCGTTCCTCACCAGGCAAACGCGCGGATTCTCGACGCTACTGCGAAGAAACTGGGCCTTCCGTCGAAAAAGGTTGTGGTAACCGTCGACCAACATGCGAACACGTCGGCAGCGTCGGTTCCTCTTGCGTTGGACACGGCGGTGAAGGATGGAAGAATCAAGCGCGGCGACATCGTCGTGCTTGAGGCTATGGGGGGTGGCTTCACTTGGGGGGCTGCAGTCCTCAGGTATTGAAAAGTAATGGAAATTAGCCAAGAATGTCGCATTGCCGACAGGGCAGGTTTCCGTTACGCAAGTGTAATTGCCGCGGCAGGGGAGCACGGCAGTTTGAAGCGGGAGAAGCAGATGGCCGACCTCGGCATCGCACGTATGAGCAAGGAGATGGGATTGGGCGGGACTTTGACCCGTGCCGACTTGGCGGACGTCGTCCACAACAGGCTCGGCCTGTCCCGCGCCGAGTCAGCCCAGCTCGTCGAACGCGTGCTTCACCACATGTGCCATTCTCTTGCCGACGGAAAGAACGTGAAGATCTCGGGCTTCGGCAGCTTCATCCTTCGTGACAAGGGCGAGCGCGTGGGCCGCAACCCGAAAACCGGAATCGAAGTCGCGATTGCTCCGCGGCGCGTAATGACGTTCCGCGCCAGCCAGATCATGCGCGACAGGATTGCCAGGTAACAACTGGCATGGCGACCGGCGAAAAGGCACCCGGCGCCTTCAAGACCATCGGCGAGCTCTCATTGGAGCTTGGCGTCGCTCAGCACATCCTGCGCTATTGGGAAACCAAGTTCCCGCAGCTGCGACCACTGCAGCGCGCGGGCAACCGCCGCTATTACCGGCCCGCGGATGTCGAGCTTGCGCGAACGATCCATCGCCTGCTCAATAGCGAGGGCTACACCGTTCGCGGCGTGCAGAAAGTGCTCCGAAGCAAGGATTCCGCGCCAACTAATCCCGAACCGGTCGTGCAGCAGGCGGCCTCCGCACCTTCGGAGTCCTCACGTCCAGCTCTGGATCTCGGACGGCTGAAAGCCGTACGGCAGGCTTTGGCCTCGCTTCTCGACTAGAGGTCGCGCGGCTTCAGGAAACTCCGCAACCGCCCGCTGCCGGGCGCGACGTCCTTCCAATCGTCAACATCGAAGCTGATCTCGGCAAGCGCAGCCGTCGGAAATTTGTGCGCGGCTTCCTCGCGAAGTTCCGCCGGGCCGTTGGACAAGGCGATCACCAACTCATGCATTCCGGGGTTATGGCCGACGATCAACAAACGGGCGGCTGACGAGGGGGCGCCACGTATCAGGTCCACCAGTGTCTCCGTCTCGGCCAGGTAGATCGCTCGGTCCTCCATCGCTTTGAACTTTTCGCCGAATCCCTCCTCGGCGCGCGCCAGCGTTTCTTTGGTTCTCGCCGCCGGGCTGACCAGAACTAGGTCGGGAGCCATGTCGCGTTCTCGCATCTCGCGGCCCATGGCCTTGGCGGCGCTCCATCCGCGATCGTCGAGAGGGCGGTCGAAATCCTTGAGCGAGGAATCGCCCCAGTCGGATTTGGCGTGACGAAGAAGATAGAGAGTTTTCACTCCGCCATTTCTGCCACAGTCGTGACCATTGCGGCAGACCTCGTCGCAGCGACATGGGCAATGGCCTCGTCGATCTGGACGCGCCGGATTGGCACGCCTGGCGGGAAGGCCGACAGGAGGCGCGACGGCATTGCCGCCGACAGGATGACGAACGTTCCGCGATCGCCTTCGCGCCGGATCAGGCGGCCGAACGCCTGGGCGAGCCGGGCACGGACAACCGCATCATCGTAGACGCTTCCACCGCCGGCCATGCGCCGCGCCGCGTGCAGCACGGTCGGCCGGGGCCAGGGCACTCGCTCCATAACGACGAGCCGGAGCGATTCTCCGGGTACGTCCACGCCGTCCCGCAATGCGTCCGTCCCCAGCAAGGATGCCCGCGGATCGTCGCGGAAGATGTCGACCAAAGTGCCGGCGTCGATCGGATCGACATGCTGCGCGAGGAGCGGTAGCCCAGCCCGCGCCAGCCGATCGGCAATGCGCGAATGAACTGTCTTCAGCCGCTGGATCGCGGTGAACAGCCCGAGCGTCCCGCCGCCGGCGGCCTCGATCAGCCGCGCATAGGCTCCCGCCAGGCCCGCCGCGTCGCCTTGCTTCACGTCGGTGACGATCAGGACTTCGGAACAGGACGCATAATCGAACGGGCTGTCCGCCTCGAACCGGCTGACATTGCCGTCGAGGTGCGCCGCGCCAGTGCGTGCTTCCGCGCGCTCCCACGAGCCATCCCCGCCGCGAAGGGTCGCCGAGGTGACCAGCACTCCATGCGCTGGCTTCAGAACGGCGCTTGCCAGCGGCTTGGTCGGATCGAGCCAGCGGCGGTAGATCGCAACGTCATATTCGCGCCCCTCGACGCGCTCGATGGCTATCCAGTCGACGAATTCGGGATCTGCCGATCCGCCGAAGCGAGCGAGCAGGGCCACCCACGCCGAAATGATCTCGCGGCGCCACGACAATCCGTTGATCGCGCCTTCAACCCGGGCGCGAGCCTGCGAATCCATCCAGTCGGGTGCGTCCTCGAGCACTGCCTCGAGCCGTCGCCCGAGCGCGGCAAGCGGCTTCTGAAGCGCCTCAAGCCCCTCCATCGCCTTGATCGCCGCGGCGACCAACGCACCGTCAGGTTCAGCCAATTCGGTTTCCAGGCCGTATCCCGCGTCTTGCGCCTTGGCGCGGGCGTAGACCATGCCGCGCACCTCGCCGAGAAGCATCTCGACCGGCCCGAACGGCGAGCCCTCGACGATCCGCTGCAACCAACCGTCCGACGGCAAGGCACGCGCCGCCTCAACGGCGGCCTCGAGCGCCTGCGCGCCTTCGTCGTCATAGCTGGCGACGTCCATCAGCCGCGCCGAAAGTCCGCGTCTTCGCCCGCGCGACTTGCCCTCGGGCCCGACGATCCAGCGGCGCATCTCGATCGCGTCCTGCCCGCCGAAGGTCACCGCGAAGGTCGAATCGGCGGCGTCGAACAGGTGATGGCCCTCGTCGAACACGATCCGCTGCGGTGCGTCCTCGCGGGCGCGAGCAGCGTTGATCATCACAAGCGCGTGGTTGGCGATGACGATGTCGGCTTCGCGCCCCGCCCGCTCGGCGCGCTCGATGAAGCAGCGGCGGTAGTGCGGGCAGCCGGCATAGACACATTCCCCGCGCCGGTCGGTCAGCGCGGTCGCGCCAGCGCGGCGGAACAGGCTCGGCAACCAACCGGGGAGGTCTCCGCCGACCATGTCGCCATCCTTGGAATAGGCAGCCCAGCGTCCGACCAACTGGGCGAGAATCGCGGCGCGTCCGGAAAAAGCGCCCTGCAGGGCGTCCTCCAGGTTGAGCAGGCAAAGATAATTCTCGCGGCCCTTGCGAACGACGATCCTGCGCGCCCGTTCGTCCGGGTCGGCGATGAGACGCGGCCCTTCTGCATCAAGCTGCCGCTGGAGCGCCTTGGTGAAGGTCGAGACCCACACCGTGCCGCCCGACCCCTCGGACCAGAGCGATGCCGGCGACAGGTAGGCCAGCGTCTTGCCGATCCCGGTCCCGGCCTCCGCGAGCAGCATGTTCGGCGCATCCTTTTGCCGGCGCGGTGCGAAGACCGAAGTCGATTCCTCCGCCATCGCCGCCTGCCCGGCTCGCGGTTCCGACCGCGATCCTGTCAATTCACCCAGCCGGCCGCGGGCCCTTGCCGGATCGATGAGAATCGTGCGCGGCGGCGGCCGGTCGGCGGCTTCCTCCCACTGCTTGAGACGGGAGAAGAGCATGCGCTCCCCGCGCTCCGGCCGCTCCAATCTCGACGCGATGAGCGGCGCCCAGCTCCAGCCCATGCGCGCCAGCGACTGGCTGGATGTCCACGCGCCTTCACGCTCTTTCCAGTCTGGCTTTTCGAGATCTTCGAGCAATGCGCCCGCGATCGCGCGCAAGGAATCCGCAGCCTCCGCTTCACCCTTCGGAGGTTCCAACCCGGCTGCCCGCGACATGCCCGCCACGGTCGGCACGGCGAAGCGAGCGGGATGGACGAACGCGAACAGCTCCAGAAGATCGAGTCCCGACAGGTCCGGATAGCCGAGCCGCTGCCCGACAAGGGGCGCGTTGAGGATGATATGCGGGCTTTCCGCGGCACGCGCGATCGCCTCTCCGCGACTTGCCTCGCGGGCATCGCCGTCGCGTCCGGCTATCCAGATACCGGCGTGGGTTGCGTGCAGCGCGGGAAGAGGAAGCGAAGCCATTTCAGGCGACTATAAGCGATGCGAACGAAAGTGGAACGGGCCGGTCAGCGCGAAAGGACGTGCGCAAGCAACGCCTTGACCCGCGCGACCAGCTCCGGCGTTCGCTTCCCGAGAATTCCGCGCGCCTGCTCCGGCAAGTGCTCAACGGGGTCGCCGTCGTCGCCGAATACATAGTGATCGAAAAATGTTCGCCAGCGTTCGCGCTCGCCGGCAGGCAAATCCTTCACCGTGATCACAGCGTGATAAAGCGCGTTGAGCGGCGTCAGCAACGGCGGCCTCCCGTCCCGCCACCAGAAATTCACCATCGCCCCGATCTCGTCGAGCGAAGACACGCCATGCCACCACAGGCTCGGCATGTAGAGCGCGTCGCCTGGGCCAAGCTCAGCCGTTTCCGCGGCCTCGAGCGCTTTCCGGAATCGCGGATGCCGGTCGAAGTCAGGCTCCTCGAGGTCGACCAGGCTGATCGGCTGCCCGGCGAGCGTGAAATCGAGCGGCCCGACATAGAGATTCTTGAGTTGCTCGGTCGGAAAGAGCGTGAACTTGCGCCTCCCAGCCACGACGCAGGCGAGATTCTGTGGCAAGTCCCAGTGGGCCGCGGTCCGTGTCCGGTTGCCGAGCCACAGGGAGATGAGCATCTCGCGGCTCGGGTCGAGCAGCGGCATCGGAATGCATGAAAGCAGGCCGGGCAAATGCTTCCGGATCGGGATGCCGCCAGCGTACATCGAGAACGGCGCCTCATGGCCGCGCTGGCGGAGCAGCAGGTCGAGCAGTTGCCCGACCGTCGCCATTCGCCGCTCGTGATTGAAGCCATCGAAATCCGCATTGTACGCGAACCGTCCGCCGATATGCGGATCGCCAAACCACGCCTCGAACGGCTCCTCGCTCGCGTTAGCCAGCAGGAACTCAGCGAGTGCTTCGTCGCCGGACCTTGCAGACGCGACTGCCGGCCAATCGGCAACCAGCCCCCGCAAGACCGCCGGCCGGCCGCGCGGGACGATGTCCGCCTCGAACCGCTCGCGATCGACGTCGTGGAATTCGGGAAGCGGCTTCACCGCCGCTAGCGGCTGGCGCCGTCGAACGGCATGATCTTCATCGACTCAAGATCGAGGTCGGAAACGCAGCGGACGTTAATCATCGCCCCCGGTCCGTCCGGCCCCGGTCCCTCGGCAAACGGCTGCGCGCCGCAGGTTGTGCAAAAGCGATGAGCGATCACATGCTTGTTGAAGCGATACTCGCCGAGCGCCTCTTCGCCGGTCACGGTCACCTTGTCGCGAGGTACGAAGGTGAGGAGGAATCCTTTCCGCCGGCAGTGGCTGCAATTGCAGGAAATGACCTCGGCCGGCGGGTCCAGGTCGACATCGACCTTCACGGTCCCGCAATGACATGACGCCTGGTAACTCATCGCCGTCCTTTCCCACCAGAAGATCACAGGCTAACGCCCGCCCGGGATGAACGACACTGACCTCCGCGCTGCCGCATTGCAATCGAAGGCCTGGCCTTATGAGGAGGCGCGCAAGCTCCTCAAGCGCTGGCCGGACGGAAAGCCGGGCGGCGAGCCGATCGTCTTCGAGACTGGCTACGGGCCATCGGGACTGCCGCACATCGGCACGTTCAATGAGGTCGCGCGGACGACTTTCGTGCGTCATGCGTATGAGGAACTGACGGGCCAGCCGACGCGGCTGATTGCCTTCAGCGACGACATGGACGGCCTGCGCAAGGTCCCCGACAATGTGCCGGAACAGGAGATGCTCACCGCGCACCTCGGCAAGCCGCTGACCCAGATCCCCGATCCCTTCGGCACCCACGAGAGCTTCGCGCATCACAACAATGCGATGCTCCGGCATTTCCTCGACCGCTTCGGTTTCGACTATGAGTTCCTGTCGGCGACCGAATGCTACTCGAGCGGGCGCTTCGACGAAGTGATCCGCCAGGTCCTGCGAAATTGGGACGGCGTGATGGGCGTGATGCTTCCAACTCTGCGCGAAGAGAGGCGGCAGACCTATTCGCCCATTCTTCCGATCTCGCCGTCATCCGGCCGAGTCCTGCAGGTGCCGGTCGAAGTGGTCGACGCGGAAGCTGGAACGATCGCCTTCAACGACGAGGAAGGCCGCGTCGAGCAGTCCGCTCTTGGCGGGCAGGCGAAGCTGCAGTGGAAGGTCGACTGGGCCGCACGCTGGGTCGCGCTCGGAGTCGACTACGAGATGTCCGGCAAGGACCTGATCGACAGCGTCACTCAATCGTCGAAGATCGCGCGAGTCCTCGGGGGCCGTCCGCCCGAGGGCTTCAACTATGAGATGTTCCTCGACGAGAAGGGCGAGAAGATCTCCAAGTCGAAGGGCAATGGCCTCAGCCTCGAGGAGTGGCTGCGCTACGGCAGCGAGCCGAGCCTCGCCTTCTACATCTATCGCGAGCCGAAGAAGGCGAAGAGCCTGCACCTTGGCCTCATCCCTCGCGCGGTGGACGAATATTGGCAGTTCCGCGGAAACTACGGGGGTCAGCCGACCGAGCAGCGGCTCGGCAATCCAGTGCACCACATCCATCACGGCAAAGTGCCGGAGCCGCGCAACCTCCCGCTGACCTACGGGCTCCTTCTGAACCTAGTCAGCCTTCCGGGCATTCACGACAAGGAAACGGCCTGGCGGTTCGTCCAGCGCTATGCGCCCGACACGTCGGCGAAGAGCCATGCCGAGCTCGACGAGCTGATCGGCCTGGCGGTCAATTACGCCCGCGATTTCGTGGTGCCGACGCTGAAACGCCGTTCGCCGAGCGAGATCGAGGCCGGGGCGTTGCGCGACCTCGACGATGAGCTTGCAAGGCTACCCGCGGACGCGGACGGCGAGGCGATCCAGAACATCGTGTTCGAAGTCGGCAAGCGCCATCCGTTCGAGTCGCTGCGCGGCTGGTTCCAGGCGCTTTACGAGACCCTGTTAGGCTCCTCGCAAGGACCGCGAATGGGAAGCTTCATCGCGCTTTACGGGATCGACAACAGTCGGCGGCTGATCGCCGAAGCACTGGAGGGCGTCGCCGCCTAGGGCTGGAACGCGCGGCTGGTTCCGAACATCCGTCCTTCGCCGATGGAATCGCTTCGGGCCACGAAGATGACCGTCGCGGTCCTGCCTTTGGATTGTGCCGCTCTCGCCTCGGCGAGCATTTTCGCGCGTGCGATCGGGCAGGCCGGCAGGTCCTTCAATTGACTGGACGCGATGGACAGTTGGCTAGCCGACGCCGGCACAACCCAGCAGAGCGCCCCAAGAAGAAGCAATTTCTTCGCATGCTTTGGCATCGACGTGCTCCTCGACGGGATAGTGTAGCGCGGGGCAGTTCCCCGTTTCCGCCGATTTCGATGGCCTGCCCGCCAAATTTCGGCGAACGGCGGGCTAAGGCAGGACAATGCTGCGCACCGAGCCGGAGCTCGGCGTGACACCCAGAAAGTCCGGGCGAGGAATAAGAAGGACTGGCCGTTCTGAGCGAGCCTTCGCCTCATCGGTGCGCGAGGCGGGGCAATCTGTGGGCGCGCGTTCCTGCGGTTTCGCGGGCTTCTGGGCCGATGCCGGCGTGACCCAGCAAAGGGCGGCGGTGAACAGGAGGGGCTTAAGTAGCTGTGACACGAGCATCTTCCTCCTGGCCACCTTACGTCGATCAGCTTCGCCGTTTCGTGCAAATTTGCTTCTCATCGCGCCAGAAATTGGCAGGCTGGCACGATGCTCGATCGGTTCGACCTTGCCCTTCTCAACCTCGTCCAGCGCGACGACGGCCGAACGGCCGAGACACTCGCCCAAACGATTCCCCTCTCGCCTTCCGCCCTTGCCCGCCGGCTTCGCCGCCTTCGCGCCGATGGGATGATCGCGAGGACGATCGCCCTGCTGTCGCCGCGCCTGTTGGACCGCCGGCTGCGCGCGATCGTCCTGATCCAGCTCAGCGAACATGCCGACCTCAAGGGGAAAAACGCGCTCGAGAAACGGCTGCTTGACGCGTCTTGCGTGCAATTCTGCTACGAGATCGCCGGGCCGCACGACATCATCGCGCTGTTCGACTGCGAAAGCATGTCGGCCTTCAACGAGGCCGCCGACGAGCTCCTGGTCTCATCCCCAACAGTTCGCCGGTACGAGACTCACTTCGTAAAGCGCGAAGTGAAGTTCGCGCCCTTCGTCGAGCTGACCGAGGGCTAGCCGGCCTTCTTCGCCGCGATCCAGCGGTCGATCTTCTGCTCCAGGATCTGTAGCGGAAGCGCGCCGGTGTTCAGCACCTGGGCGTGAAATTCGCGAATGTCGAACTTGGGTCCAAGCTCCGCCTCCGCCTTCGCACGCAGCCGCTGGATGGTGAGGGCGCCGACCTTGTACGCCGTCGCCTGGCTCGGAATGGCGATGTATCGCTCGACTTCGGCCGTCGCGTCGGTTCGGCTCATGCCCGAATGGTCGAGCATGTATTTGATCGCCTGGTCGCGGGTCCAACCCTTGGCGTGGATGCCGGTGTCGACGACCAGCCGCATCGCGCGGAGCATCTCGTCGTTGAGCGTCCCGAAACGCTGATACGGGTCGTCATACAGGCCCATGCCATAGCCGAGCGTCTCTGCATAAAGCGCCCAGCCTTCGACATAAGCCGTGTTCCCGCCGAAGCGCATGAACGAGGGCAGCGCCTCATTCTCCTGCGCAAGGCTGATCTGGAAGTGATGGCCCGGTTCGCCCTCGTGGAGGAACAGGGTCGTTTCCTCCGGAATGCTGCGCGCCGGAAGATCGTAGGCGTTGAAGTAGAAGTGACCCGGCCGCGACCCGTCCGGGGTTCCCGGCTCATAAGACCCGCCAGCTTCGAACTTTTCGCGGAACGGCGGGTAGGGCGTGATGACCAGGCCGGCCTTCGGGATGGTCGAGAATAGCGCCGGAAGCTTGGGTTCGACCTTCTTCTGTATGGCGTAAAAATCCTGCGTGTAGCTCTCGCGGCTCTTCGGCTGGAATTTCTTGTCGCTCCGCATGTAGTCGAAGAACTTCGCGAGATTGCCCTTGAAGCCGACTTCCTTGCGGACCTTTTCGAACCCTTCGGTGATCCGCGCGACTTCGCTCAGACCTAGGTTGTGAATCTCTTCCGGGGTCATCGGCAGCGTCGTCGTCGACTGTACGAGATACTGATAGAGGTGGTCCCCGCCCTTCATGTACATCAGGCCGGCGCCATCGCGCGCGTGGCGGAGATACTCGTTCTTGAAAAAATCGCGCAGGCGCGTCAGCGCCGGATAGATTTCGTCGACGATCGCCGCGCGATTCTCCTTCGTCAGCCGCTCGCGGTCAGCCGCTCCGATCGCATCCGGGAACTGCTTGACCGGCCCGTAATAGGGCGAATCCTCGGGCTTCTGCTTCAGCTGATTGTCGATTTGCTCGATCATGTTGCGGACGGTCAGCTTCGTCTCGACAACGCCCGCCTGCTCACCTTCCTTGAAGCGGCCGATCGCGCGGTCGACGTAGACCACGAAATCCTTGTGGCGCTTCAGATTGTTCTCGTAATCGGTGAGGGTGTTGAACGGCGCGCCACCCTTCCCGCTCGCGAACGTCGGGTAGAAGGTCTGGATGCCGTAGAAGTGATTGAGCGGCCGGACCTTGGTCAGGTCGAGGATGTCCGCCTGGTACCCGCGCAGCGTGTCCTTCGTCGTATATTCGAACGTGTCGTAGGCGAGCTGGTCCGTCTCATCGAGCTGCTCGCGCGGGATCGCGTGGAGCGCTGCGAGATCGCTCTCCGCGGCCTCCCTCTCCGCCGCATAATATTCGTCGCTGATATTGTCGCCGAGCCGGTCCGCGTAGCGCAGGTCGCCGCGGAAAATGGCGTTGATCGGATTGCGCTGGAGCGACGCTTCATCGCTCGCCTTGAACAGGTCGAAGAGGCGATCATGCGCACTCTTCTGAGGCACCACAGCAGCGACCGGCTCCGCGGCAGGAGCAGGCGGCGCAGGTTCCGCCGGCGGGGTCGTCGCACATGCGCCAAGCCCCGCAATGGATACACCGAGGAGAAAAACGCGAAAACCAGGCTTCATGATGACACCTTCTGTGATCGGCTGCGGACGTGAAAAAGGGCGCTGCGGCAAGCCGCAACGCCCCTTCGTCCAATGCGCCTCTGCTGTCTACCAGAAGAAGTTGTAGACGATGTCCGAGATCTGCCCGGTGTAGATGTTCACCAGCACCGCATCATAGTGATAGCGGACCCAGCGGTACGGACCGTACGCCGGCGGCAGGCGGTACTGCCACGGGTCGTTGAGCCAGAAGCTGCTACCGTAATAGCTCGGCCACATCCGCCAGCCGATGCCGTAGCGGAAATAATCCCAGCCGAACGGATCCAGGTAGAAGCCGAAGTGGAACCGGTTGCGGTGATGACGCCGCCAATTGCTCCAGTCGTAGCGGCGATCGTGGCGCCAGTTGGTGTTCCAGTGCCGGTTCGTATGGGCCTGCACCGAATTCGCAGTGCGCGGCGCCGGCGGTTCGGTGCCGAACACTGGCCTGCGGCTCACGCGGCGCTCCGTCGGAGTAACGACGCGGGGCGTGTCGTGATGCGACTGGACCAGTCCGTCGGCATTGCGCACGTCGGGCGCGCGGCGGATATTGCGCTCCTCGATCGTCGTGTGATCGTTCGATCCATCGCGTCCGAACCCACGACGCACACGGACATTGTCGGGCGACTCGACCGGCTGGACGTGCCGCTCGACTTCCGGGCGATCCGGCAGGGTTGGGCGCTCGACCTTGCGGACGTGCCTTTCGGTGACGTCCGATTGCGTCTCGACCGCGGGGCGGTCGGGAAGCGTTGGATTGTGCCCGGCCTTGCGCGTGCGCGCTTCGAAGCCGCCGGACTGTGGTTCACCTCCCGAATTGCCTCCGCCACCGAACGCGTGGCGATTGCCCATGTCCGGGCGGCTCACCTCGTTTTGCGGCTGCTGCGGTTGGAAGCTGCGTTCCGGACGCGCGGGGCGATCCGGGCGCGCGCTGCTGTCGCTGTCGGACTGCGACCTTTCGGCGCGATGACCGCGTGGACCGCGATTCTCATTGTCGCCCGGGCCTGCAAGCGCGGGCGAGGCCGCAGTCGCAAGCAACATCAAGAGAAACATCTTACGCATTGCCATAACCTCGGCACTGGAGTTGCAGCGATAGTCCGTGCGCCTTTGCAGATGAGCGGAGTGTGAACCGTTCCGCCAGCGAATCGTAATGTTGCCAATCGCCGATGCCGCGTACACGGCCAGCGGCATGACCGACGTTCAAACCTCCGCTGGCGTAATTGGCATCGACGTCCGAGGCGAGCGAGCCGTTCCGATCCTCTTCCTGCACGGTGTCGGATCGGACAAGAGCGTCTGGAAAGGCCAGCTCGACCATTTCGGCCGCGACCGTCCCGCCATCGCAATCGACTATCCCGGTTACGGTGAAAGCGCCTTCATCCCCGACGCTAGCCGCGACGATTTCGGGCGGGCAGCCTGGGCCGCGCTCGACGCGCTCGGCATCGCGAACGCGCACATCTGCGGACTATCGCTCGGCGGCGTCGTGGCGATGGCGATGCATGCCACCGCCCCCAACCGTTGCGTCTCCCTGATCATCGCCGACAGTTTCGCCGTTCATCCTCAGGGCCAGGCGATCTACGACCGCTCCATCGCCGCAAGCAACGACATGCGCGGGCTCGCCGAGGCGAGGATCGGAGCGCTGATGGTTTCCGACAATCCAGCGGCACGCGAAGACGTGATCGACACGATGGCCCGCATCGATCCCGAGGCCTACCGGCTCGGCGCGCGCGCGGTCTGGTTGGCCGATCAGCGGGATCGTGCGGCGGCGATAGAGGCGCCTACTTTGATCATCTGCGGCGACGAGGATGCGATCACTCCTCCTGCCTTGTCCGAAGAGTTGGCGGACCTGATTCCAGACGCGCGCCTGAAGATCATCGAGGGCGCTTCGCATCTCGCCAACATCGACAAGGCGTCGGAATTCAACCGGCTGATCGACGACTTCCTTTCCGAGGTCGAGCGGCGAGCGTAGGAAGCTCGCGACACGACCGGGAGAGAGTCTTGGAAGCTTATATCGTCGATGCGGTGCGGACCGCCGGAAGCAAGCGCGAAGGGGCGTTGAAGGACTGGCATCCGGCCGATCTCGGCGCGGCGGTTCTCAATGCGCTTGTCGACCGGACCGGCATCGACCCCGCCGCCATCGACGATGTGATCGCCGGCTGCGTCGGGCAGGTCGGCGAGCAGGCCTTTCACGTCGGCCGCAACATGGTGATGGCCTCGAAGCTGCCCGACAGCGTCCCCGCCGTCTCCATCGACCGCCAATGCGGCAGCTCGCAGCAGTCGATCCACTTCGCCGCCCAGGCGGTGATGAGCGGCACCCAGGACGTGGTCATCGCTGCCGGCGTCGAAAGCATGACCCGCGTGCCCATGGGAACGCCGATCGTCCTTCCCATGCAGGCCGGGATCGGCATCGGGCCGTGGCCGCAGTCGATCAAGGACCGTTACGGCGTCAATGATTTCACCCAGTTTCGCGGCGCCGAGATGATGGCGAAGAAGTATGGCTTTGGGCGCCAAGAGCTCGATGAGTTCGCGCTGGAGAGCCATCGCAAGGCGGCCGCGGCGACGCAAGCAGGCGCGTTCGAAGCCGAAATCGTGCCGCTGGCCGTCAACGGCGACATGCACCGGAGCGACGAAGGAATTCGCCACGACGCATCGCTCGAAGGGCTTGGAGGCCTCAAGACTCTCGTTCCCGACGGCGTCATCACCGCCGGCAATGCGTCGCAAATCTGCGACGGCGCCTCGGGAGTCCTGATCGTCAACGAGCGCGCGTTGAAGGCGCACAACCTGACACCGCTCGCACGCATCGATCACCTGACCGTGACCGCGGGCGACCCGGTCATCATGCTCGACGAACCCATCCGCGCCACCCGCGTCGCGCTCGAACGCTCCAGCCGCAGCATGGACGAGCTAGACATGTACGAGGTCAACGAAGCTTTCGCGCCAGTGCCGCTCGCCTGGCTGCAGCAACTCGAAGCCGACCCGTCGAAGCTCAATGTCCACGGCGGGGCGATCGCGCTTGGCCACCCGCTCGGCGCGTCGGGCGCAAAGCTGATGGCCACTCTCGTCCACGCTCTTCGTCGTCACGGGAAGCGCTTCGGCCTGCAGACGATGTGCGAAGGCGGCGGCATCGCCAACGTCACGATCGTGGAGGCGCTGGACTAAGTGCCGACCGTCTGGGCCACGACGCGCGGGGGCGAGACCCGCGAAATCCACGCGAAACCCGGCATGTCGCTTAAGGACAATCTGAAGCGCGGCGGAATGGACGAGATCCTCGGCCTGTGCGGCGGCTGCGCAAGCTGTGGAACCTGCCACGTCTACGTCGCGGAAGATTGGGTAAACCGTCTCCCGCCGATCCAGCCCGACGAGGAAACAATCCTCGCCTTCTCCGACTGGCGCGAACCGAACAGCCGCCTGTCGTGTCAGATCAGGGTCACGGACGAGCTTGAAGGCCTGTGCGTGACGGTCGCGCCGGAGGACTGAGCCTCCTCCGCTCGGCAATGCGACCAATTTTCGAACGAAACGATTCGCCGTTCTACGGCTGTTATGGTAGTGCGCCGGCGCTCGGAATGGGGGGCTGCTGTGGCAACCAGGGACCGTTTCGCGCGCAAATTGCATCCGCGACTTCGCTGCATTCGGAACGGGGCGGCTGAGGTCAATCTCCTGCGGTCCGACCTTAGCTCGACGGTGGCGACGTCGAGCCCAGCAGCGCCGCCGCCACCCAAGATTTTCGCAGCGGCAGCGGGCGTACCAACTTTGGCGGCAAGCGACAGCTTCGTCCAGGCGCTGGAACCTGGTGCTGCGCCAGCACGGCCGCGGCTCAAGAAACTGTCCAGACTCAAGAATCAGAAACAAGCGAGCAATTCGTTCGTCAACGTGTTCGTCGAGCTCGTACGCTCCGGCGACGCGGACGACACCAGCACTCGAACCATCAAGAAGCTTGAGGGCCTGACCAAGCGGGGTTTGGATGGTGACCTGCAGCGCCGAAGCGGAATCCTCGTCCGGCGCAATTTCATTTCCGCGGCCATCCCGGTGAGCGCGTTGAAGGACCTCGACAAGGACTCCGAAATCGCATTCGTCCACCCGTCCGAGCCGTTGACGTTCGACCGGCCGACGGTCGAGCGCGACGGCGGGCCGCCACCCACTCCGAAAATCATCGGCGACGACTCGATCCAGGCCAAGCACAGGTCCGGCGAGGGCGTGATCATCGGCATCATCGATGTCGGCGGCTTCGATTTCGCGCACGAAGACTTTCTCGACGCGCAGGGAAAGACCCGCTTCCTTTCGATCTGGGACCAGGGCGGCAATTCGCGAAAGCCGCCGTCGGCAAACGGCAAGAAACGTTTCACTTACGGCAGTGAGCTGACCCAGGCTCTGATGAACAAGGCAATCGCGGCGCAAAAGGCCGGCGATTTTCCCGCAACCCTCGTCGAGCAGCAAAGCCAGCAAAGTGAAGGCTCTCACGGGACGCACGTCACCAGCATCGCGGCGGGAAACAGTGGAGTTTGCCCCAAGGCCGATATCGCCGCGGTCCTGATTTCCGTTCCCATGCTGGAGGATTCAATCGAGGAACGGCGGACTACGTTCACCGACACGACCCGCATCGTCGACGCCGTCGAATATCTTCTTGAAATTGCCCAAAAGGAAAAGAAGCCCATCTCGATCAACATCAGCCTTGGGACGAACGGCGCTGCGCACGATGGCTCGAACGGCGTCTCGCGCTGGCTGGATGCCCTCCTTTCCTCCCCGGGCCGCGCGATCAGCGTCGCGGCGGGTAATGCCGGCCAGGAAAAAGCGACTTCACCCGACGACATCGGATTCATCATGGGTCGAATCCACGCGAGCGGCCGCATCGCAGCGACCGGACTTGCCGTCGACCTCGAATGGACCGTCGTCGGCAACGGTTTCGAGGACATGTCCGAGAATGAGTTGGAGATCTGGTACGGCGCACAGGACCGGCTGACGGTCATGTTGAAGCCCCCAGGATCGGCCGACTGGATCACCGTCAATCCCTGCGAGTATGTCGAGAACCGGCGGCTGCACAGCGGTACGTTCGTCTCGGTTTACAATGAGCTCTATCATCCGACGAACGGCGCGAATTACGCGGCCATCTATCTCTCGCCCAACCTTGACCGAGCCAATCTTCGCGGAGTCGCTGCCGGTGTATGGACCGTGCGATTGATCGGACAGGAAATTCGGGACGGGCGGTTCGATTGCTGGATCGAGCGTGACGATCCCATCGACGTCGGCAGCTATCGCGGCGTCCGGCTGGTGCGCTTCCCGTCCTTCTTCACCGAACGCAGCAACGTCGACTCGCATTCGATCAGCTCGCTTGCGTGCGGGCAGCGGGTGATTGCCGTCGCGAACCTCGACGAGCCGAAGCAACGGATCAACATCTCGAGCAGTCAGGGCCCGACGCGCGACAATCGCAATAAGCCCGAGGTTGCGGCGCCCGGTACGGACATCCTCGCCGCGAAGGGCTTCAGCCAGGACGGCAAGTCCTGGATCTCCATGACCGGGACCAGCATGGCGAGCCCTTACGTTACCGGCGTCGTCGGCCTGATGCTGGCGGCCAACACGGAATTAACCTCGGCACAATGCGCCGGCATCCTGCAGCGGACCGCCGCTCCGCTTCCCGGCGGCTCGTACAATTGGGCCAACGATTCCGGTTTCGGGGTGGTCAATCCGGCGGCCGCGGTCTTGGAAGCGTCCACCTTTACCGAACGCCGCGAGGTGTGACATGAAGATACGAATCTTCCAGTCAGCAAAGGGCGACTGCCTTCTCCTCAAAGGCAATGACGGCACGCATTTCCTCTGTGACGGTGGAATGCGCGACAGCATGCGTAACATCGTCAGGAAGGAGCTCGGAAAACTCCGGAGCCAGAACATCAAGCTCGACTATGTTTATGTGTCGCACATCGACCAGGACCATATAGCCGGCGTCCTGGCGCTGCTTGAAGACGAGCTCGAATGGCGGCTCTACGATCATCACAAGGCAAACGGCACGCCGAAGCCGAAGCCCAAGTTTCCGCGACCGCCGGAAATTGGAGGCATCTGGCACAATGCGTTCCGCGATCAGGTCGGGGAAAACTCAGACCGCGTTGAAGATCTGCTCGCTGCCGCTGCGCCGACATTTCTGGCGACAGGCGATGCCGATCTTCGGCTAATCGGGGCAGAGTATCAGCAGATCGCACTGTCGATCGGCGAGGCGCTCAAAGTTTCGCGGCTTGCTTCCGCAGACCTCCTTAAGATCCCGACGAACGTTCTTCCCGGTTCGACCGGTCCAGCCAAGTTGTTGATGGCGCGACAGAATCAGGCGTCCTTCCCGGTCGGCTCGATGACCTTCACGATCGTGGGACCGCGGCCCAAGGAATTGGAGGATCTCAAGAAGGGGTGGAACAACTGGCTGGAATCCGTGGACGGCGAGAAGGCCGTCGCTCGCCTGCGGCAAGAGATCAAAGAGAAAATCGACAGCTTCGGGACCGCTGGCGGCGTAAGCGGCGGATGGAATGGAATTCCGCCCTACAAGGGCGTGACGACCCCGAACGTGGCATCGCTCATGTTTATGGTCGAAGAGGGGGGGAAGAGACTGCTTCTGACCGGGGACTCCCAACAGGACATGATCCTCGCCGGACTTAAGTCGACCGGCTTCCTCACCAATGATTGCATTCACCTCGATGTGCTGAAGGTCCAGCATCACGGCTCGGAGCACAATCTGGACAGCCAGTTCGCCAAGCAGGTATCCGCCGACCATTATATTTTCTGCGGCAACGGTGAGAACGGAAATCCCGAAATAGAAGTGATCGATGCGATCTACGAGTCCCGGCTCGGCAAGCCGTCGGCTCGAGCCCTCGATCCCAAGGCAAAAGACCGGACATTCAAGTTCTGGTTCAGCACGACTTCAGCGGCACAGGACTCTGGAAGCGCCGAACAAAAGGTCTACAAAAACGTGGAAGCCCACGTGAAGGCGCTCGTTCAGGGCTCGGGCGGAAAGCTCAAAGCCGCGTTCAACACCGGAGCGAGCATTACCCTCGCGGTCTGATACAAACCGGACATTCCGCTGTCCTATTGCCGCTCTGCTGTGCCATGTTGCGGCCATGCGATCCGTATTGAATGTGGACCTCGATCAGATTCGCGCTCGCGCGTTGAGGGGTGAACTTCGCGAACTTCGGGATACGCCGCGATGAGGATCGCCTGCGTCGGTGCGGGCCCCGCCGGCCTCTACTTCGCGATTTCGATGAAGCTGCGCGATCCGTCGCATGAGATCATTGTGTTCGAGCGGAACGCGCCCGGGCTGACGTTCGGTTGGGGGGTGGTCTTTTCCGATCTCACGGTCGAGAACATCACCGCCAACGATCCCGTTTCCGCGAAGACAATCACCGAAGAGTTCGCGCATTGGGACGACATCGACGTCCACATCGGCGGCGAGAAGATCACTTCGTCGGGACACGGCTTCATCGGAATCGGCCGCAAGCGGCTGCTCGAAATCCTGCAGGACCGCGCCCGCGAACTGGACGTGAAGATCGAGTTCAATGCGGAATGCGATCCTGCTGATCCCAAATGGCGCGACTACGACCTCGTCATCGCATCGGACGGCATCAACTCGCGCTTTCGCGACGCATACGAAGCCGCGTTCGGAGTCGATGTCGACGTGCGCGCGAACAAGTTCGTCTGGCTCGGCACCAACAAGGTCTTCGACGCTTTCACCTTTGCGTTCGAAGAGACGGAGCACGGCTGGATCTGGGCGCACGCCTACCGCTTCGCGCCCGACTGCTCGACCTTCATCGTCGAATGTTCGGAAGAAACCTGGCGCAATTTCGGCTTCGACAGGATGGAGCAAGCCGAAGCGATCGCGGCCTGCGAAAAGCTGTTCGCCAAATATCTCGACGGTCACAGCCTGATGACGAACGCGGCGCATTTGCGCGGCTCGGCGGCATGGCTGAATTTCCGTCGGATCAAATGCGAGCGATGGTCGACCGGCAACGTCATCCTCCTCGGCGACGCCGCGCACACCGCCCACTTCTCGGTTGGCTCCGGCACCAAGCTCGCGCTCGAGGATGCGATCAAATTGGCTGACGTGCTGAACCGCCCGAGCCTCAGCCTCGAGGCGGCAATGGACGAATATGTCGCGGAGCGGAATCTCGAAGTCCTGAAACTGCAGAACAGCGCGCGCAACTCAACCGAGTGGTTCGAGACGCTCGAACGCTACACGCATTTCGAGCCGCTGCAGTTCGCCTACTCGCTGCTGACTCGCAGCCAGCGCATCAGCCACGAGAACCTCCGTCTCCGCGATCGCGAATGGCTTGAGGGCGTCGAGCGTTGGTTCTGGAAGCGCGCGACGGACGGCAAGTCGAACAAGACCGCCCCGCCAATGTTCGCCCCGTTCAGGATGCGCGAAATGGAGGTACAGAACCGCGTCACGGTTTCGCCCATGGCAATGTATTCGGCGGTCAACGGAACGCCGAACGACTTCCACTTCGTCCATTACGGCGAGCGAGCGCTGGGCGGCGCGGGCCTCATCTTCACCGAGATGACCTGCGTCTCGCCGGAAGGCCGGATCAGCCCCGGCTGCACGGGCATGTGGAACGATGAGCATGTCGCCGCGTGGAAGCGCATCGTCGATTTCGTGCGCGCCAACTCGAAAGCGAAGATCTGCCTTCAACTTGGCCATTCGGGCGCGAAGGGGTCGACCCGCGTCGGCTGGGAAGAGGACAATGCGCCGCTTCCCGATGGCAACTGGCCGATCATGGCCGCGAGCGACGTCGCCTGGTCCCCGGTCAACCAAGTGCCGGCACCGATGACTCGCGCGGACATGGACAAGGTGCGCGACGAATTCGTCGCTGCCGTCCGCATGGCCCTCGAAGCCGGTTTCGACATGATCGAGCTTCATGCAGCGCACGGCTATCTGCTGTCGGGCTTTCTGACGCCGCTGCAGAACAACCGCACCGACGAATATGGCGGCTCGCTCGAGAACCGGCTTCGCTATCCGCTCGAAGTGTTCACCGCGATGCGCGAGGCATGGCCGTCGGACCGGCCGATGTCCGTTCGCATTTCCGCGACCGACTGGGCCGGTGAGCGGGGCATCACGCCCAACGATGCGGTTGAGATCGCGGAAGCCTTTGCACGTGCAGGTGCCGACCTGATCGATGTGTCGGCGGGCCAGACCTGGACTGGTGCGCAGCCGGTTTATGGCCGCATGTTCCAGACGCCGTTCAGCGACAAGCTCCGCAACCAAGCGCGGCTAGCGACCATGGCGGTCGGCAACATCTACGAACCCGACCACGCAAACTCGATCTTGGCCGCGGGCCGCGCCGATCTGGTCGCGCTAGCGCGTCCGCACCTCATCGATCCGTTCTGGACACTGCGCGCCGCAGCCCAACTCGAATACCGCGACGTTCACGTCCCGCCGCAATATCTCAACGGGATGAGTCAGCTCGCCCGCAACCTGAAGCGCGAGGCCGAAATGTCCGCCGCGCTCCGCGTCTAGCGCCCGAAAGGCGCGTCACCCAACGCCAGCGTGTCGGTCCGCCCACCAATCCAGAGGCTGTCGCCATCCACGTCGATATACGCACGCCCGCTTCGGTCGAGCTTGGTACCTTGAGCCGTAACGTAAGGGGGATGTCCGCGCCCCGAGCGGATCATCCATTCAGCCGCGGACGCCTGAGAGCTGCCCGTGACCGGATCCTCGACGATCGCTCCGACATGATTGCTGAAGAAAGTGCGCAGCTCGAACGCCAGTTCATGACCCGCGGGATACGGGCCGATCACGCCAATATCCATGCGCTTCGGGTAGGAGCTGACCGGCTCAAGTGCCAGAACCTCGTCGGCCGACGACAGCAAGATACCCAGCCAGCCGGGGCCGTTATCCACCCATTCCGCCGCGACGATCTTCGACCGGTCGATGTTCAGGAAACCGGCAACCTCCGAGATCAGGGCTTCGTCCGCTGGGCCGGTTCGGACCAGTGGCGGAGCTTCGAACGCCCACAATCCGTTGCGGCGCTCGACGGTCACGAGCCCGGCTTCGCATTCCTGGACGACCCGATCCTTCGTCGAGCCGCTTCGCTCGACCCACGCGTGGCACGTGCCCAGCGTTGGATGCCCCGCGAAGGGCAGCTCCCGCTCGAGCGTGAAGATGCGGACGCGATAGTCGGCGTCCGGGGTCGTCGGCGGCAAAAGGAACGTCGTTTCCGACAAGTTCATCCACCGCGCGATCGACTGCATGGTAGCGGTGTCGAGACCTTCGCCATCGAAAACCGCGACGGGATTTCCGGTGAACGGACCGCTTCCGAACACGTCGACAAGCTGGAACGTGATGCTCATAGCATTTCTCCTGTTCCCAGCCCGCCGCTCGAATACCGTCGGAGGCCGCTTCCGGCAACTAAGCCGACCAGCGTCCGCCGAGTGCTCGGAAAAGGTTGATCTGCGCGTCCGCGACTTCGCCGTTGACGTCGGCGAGGTCGGCTTCGGATTCCGCGAACGTCCGTTCCGCGTCGAGGAGGGCGAGCGAATCCACCTGCCCTTCCCGCTGCTGGGCACGGACGATCTTTGCAGCCACCTCAGCCTCGTTTCGGGCGGCCTGAAGGGCCTCGCGGCGGCGGAGCATATTGGAGTACGCGGACAGGGCCGTCTCTGTCTCTTCTAGCGAACGCAGAACCGTGCCGTCGAACAATGCGAGCGCTTCCTGCGTACTCGCTTCGGCACCCTGGACGCGTGCGCGTGCGCGTGCGTGGTCGCTGAACGACCAGCTGATCAGCGGGCCGAGCAGGAAGCCTACCGGATTGCTGAACAGGTTGCCGAGGCTGCTGGCGCCGGCACTGAGAGACCCACCCAGCGTGATTTGCGGATAGAGCTCTGCGGTCGCGACGCCGATCCGGGCGGTCGAAGCGGCCAGCCTGCGCTCGGCGGCGCGGACGTCCGGCCGCCGTGCCAGAAGCTGCGCGCCGTCGCCGACCGGAATGGGCCGGTCGAGCTTCAGCGAATTACTGCGCGCACCGGCCGTTGAGGGAAGCTCGGAAGGTGCGCGCCCGGTCAGCGTCGCCAGTCGGAACAAAGCTGAATCCCGCTCGGCGGCGATGGCCGGAATTTCTGCCTGGCGCTGATTGCGCAGCGCTCCGATGCGCGCAGTGTCGAGGCGCGTCGTCTGGCCGATCTCGACCTGCTTTTCGGTCAGCCGAAGGGACTCGTCGAGAAGCGCAACGATGTGCTCGGCGACCGAAAGGCGCTCGGCTGCGCCCGACGCGTCGGCATAAGCCCGCGCCGTGTCCGCGACGATCGCGATACGGACGGCGTCGGCGTCTGCCTCGGCAGCACCGACGTCTCCACGGACGGCTTCAACTCCGCGCTTCACGCGGCCGAACAGGTCGACCTCGTAGGCCACCTCCAGACCCGCGTTGAAACTGTTCGTCACATCGGAATCGCCTGGATCGCGGCCCCGCGTCGCCGACGCCGACACGCCCCCTTGCGGAAGCCGGTCGACCTTGACCTCTCTCAGCGAGGCACGAGCGCGAGCGAGCCGAGCGACAGCCGCGCGAACGTCCGTATTGTGCGCCAGTGCATCAGCGATCAGGCCGTCGAGAACCGGATCATTGTAGAGCCGCCACCAATTGTCCGGCACCGGCGCAAGCGGCTGCACTGCCGGCGATTTGGCCGCAACGAAGGGTCCCGCTGCAGCCGATGAAGTTGCCGGGCGTGCGTACTCCGGGCCGCTGGCGCATGCAGTCAGCGCGAGCGCCAGCGCAATGCTCATCACATTCCTCATGTCAGGCGTCCTTATTCGGCGGGCAGCAGGATCGGCTGCTGCTCGGAGGGCCGGTCCCGGCGACGCGCGAGCCGCTCACCAAGCGTGCGCGTCGCGACATAGAAGACCGGCGTGAAAACCAGGCCGAAGGCGGTGACGCCGATCATTCCGAAGAAGACCGCCGTGCCCAGCGCCTGGCGAAGCTCCCAGCCCGGGCCGGTCGCCAACACCAACGGCAGCGTGCCTAGGACAAAGGCGAAGCTGGTCATCAGGATGGGCCGCAGCCGCGAGCGAGCAGCCTCGACCGCCGCTTCAATGGCGTGAAGCCCGCGCTCTTCCGCCTGCTTGGCGAACTCGACGATCAGGATCGCATTCTTCGCCGCAAGGGCAATGAGAACGATCAGGCCGATCTGCGTCAGGATGTTATTATCCAGCCCGCGCAAGTTCACGCCCGTCATCGCCGCGAGCAAGGTCATCGGCACGATCAGGATGATCGCCAGCGGAAGCAGAAGGCTCTCGAACTGAGCCGCAAGCACGAGGAAGACGAACACCACCGACAGAGCGAAGATCACCGCCGCGATATTGCCGGCGAGCTTCTGCTGGAATGCGATATCGGTCCACTCGGTCGCAAAACCCTGCGGCAGTCCGGCTGCCAGCCTCTCCATCGTCTTCAGCGACTGTCCCGTCGAATAACCGGGCGCGGTGTCGCCATCGACCTCGACCGCCGGGAACAAATTGTAGCGCGTGACGCGGTACGGACCCGTCTTGTCCTGGAAGGTCGCGACCGTTCCGATCGGCACCATCGCGCCGCTGTTCGAGCGAGTCTTGAGCTGGCCGATATCCGAAATGTCGTCGCGATACGGGGCGTCAGCCTGGGCCGTTACGTGGAATGTGCGGCCAAGCAGGTTGAAGTCGTTCACATATGCCGACCCGAGGTACACCTGCAGCGTCTCATTCACCCGATCCGTCGGCACGCCGAGCATGTCCGCCTTGGCCCGGTCGACGTCCGCGTAAACACGCGGGGTCGCGGTGTTGAAGAGCGTGAAGACGTTGGCGAGGCCCTTCTGCTGGTGCGCCTGACCGATCAGCTGCTGCGCGGCCTGCTCCAGCGCCTGATAGCCGGCACCGCTGCGGTCCTGGACGATCATGCGATAGCCGCCCCCGTTGCCGACACCCTGGATGACGGGTGGCGGGATCACGAAGACGAAGGCCTCGTCCATATCGGCGAGTGCCGCGCGCATGTCGTTCTCAATGTTGAGCTCCGTGCGGTCCGTGCCTGCACGTTGCTCGAACGGCTTGAAGGTGACGTAGGCTGCGCCAGCGTTGGACGCCTGCGTTCCCGACGCTCCGTCGAACCCGGAGAACATCACCGCCTGGTCGACGCCCGGCACCTTTAGGAGCTTGGCGACGGCCTTCTTCAGCACCTCGTCGGTGCGCTCGATCGAGCTTCCCGGCGGCAGCTGGATTGCGGCAAGCGCATAGCCCTGGTCCTGCGCGGGAATGAAGCCGCCTGGCGTGTACCAGAACACGCCGATGGTAAGGCCGACGAGGCCGGCATAGATCGCCAGCGCACGCTTCGGTGCATGCAGGATCCGGCGAGTGAAATTGCTGTACCAATCGCTCAGCTTGCCAAAGCCGGTGTTGAAGCGGTCGCCCGCACGATGGATGAAGCCCATCACTCCGGACTCTGCGCGATGGTCGCTCTTTGGCTTCAAAAGCAGCGCGGCGAGCGCCGGCGACAGGGTCAGCGACAACAACAGCGAGATCACCGTCGAAGCAGCAATCGTTACCGCGAACTGGCGGTAGAATTCGCCGGTGATCCCGGTGAGGAAAGTAACCGGCACGAACACCGCACAGAGCACGAGAACGATGGCGACGAGCGCGGTAGACACCTCGTCCATCGAGCGATGCGCCGCTTCCTTTGGACTGAGGCCGTGCTCAAGGTTTCGCTCGACATTCTCGACCACGACAATCGCGTCGTCTACGACGATGCCGATCGCCAGCACGAGGCCGAACATCGACAAGGTATTGAGCGAGTAACCGAGCGCGGCGAGCACCGCGAACGAGCCGATCAGCGATACCGGGATGGCGACGATCGGAATGATGGCTGCTCGCCAGCTCTGCAGGAAGACTATGATGACGAGCACGACCAAGATGAGCGCTTCGAGAAGCGTCTCCTGAACAGCCGTCATCGACTTGCTGATGAACTCGGTCGGGTTCCAGATGATGCGGTACTCGAGACCCTTCGGGAACGTCTTCGACGCCTCCGCGAGCTGGGCCTCGATTCCTTCGGCAGCGGCAAGCGCGTTGGTGCCCGGCCTCTGGGTGATGCCGAGGATCACGGAATCCTTGCCGGAGAGGTAGGCGTTGACCCCGTAATCCTCGGCGCCGAGCTCGACCCGAGCGACATCGCGAAGACGAGTAATCGCGCCGGAAGGATCGGTTCGGATTATGATGTTGGCGAATTCGTCGGCAGTCTTGAAGCGGCCCTGGGTTTCGACGTTGAGCTGCTGCGCCGCGCCCGTGTCAAAGGGCGGCTGACCGACGGTACCGGCGGCGACCTGGACGTTCTGGCTGCGCAGCGCGGTGACGACCTCACCCGCTGTCAGGCCAAGCGTGGACGCACGGCCCGGGTCAATCCAGACGCGCATGGCATAGTCGCGAGCGCCGAAGATCTGCACGTCGCCGATACCATCGACGCGCGACAACCGGTCCTTAAGCTGCGTCAGCGCGTAATTCGACACGTAGCCGCGATCGAGCGAACCGTCGGGGGACAGCACGTTGACCGCCATCAGCCATGACGGCGACGTCTTGCGGACGACAACGCCCTGCCGGCGCACGTCCTCGGGCAGGCTTGGCGTCGCCAGCGCAACACGGTTCTGGACGAGCACCTGCGCCGTATCGAGATCGGTGCCGAGCTTGAAGGTGACGGTGATCGTCACGCGCCCGTCGCCCGTCGACTGCGACGACTGGTACAGCATGTTGTCGACGCCGTTGATCTGCTGCTCGATCGGCGCCGCAACCGTATCCGCGACGGTCTCGGCCGAAGCACCCGGGTAAAAGGTGCTGACCGTGACCGTCGGCGGAACGACGTTCGGAAATTGCGAAACCGGAAGCCCGAAATAGGCAAACAGGCCGACGATCGTGATGATGATCGCGATGACGCCGGCAAAGATCGGGCGGCGGATGAAGAAATGGCTGAATTGCATCGAGATTGCTCTCTTATCTGGACGCGAGGGTCGCCTGTGAGGCGCTTGGCGTCAGAGATTCGGGTGGTTTCGGCGCGACGCCGTCGGCGGCGCGAACCTGGGTCACGCGCGGCCTCACCTTCGACCCGGGCATTGCGAACTGGACGCCCTGGATGACGACGCGGTCGGCGCTGGTCAGGCCCGAGCGGACCACGCGAAGGGTGCCGACCAGCGGACCGGTTTCGACCGGCTTGGCCGAGACTGTGTCGTCCTTGCCAACCACCAGCACGATCTTGCGAGCCTGGTCTGTTCGAATCGCAGCGTCGGGAACGAGCAAAGCTGCGGTCGTTCCGCCGTCGGCGAGACGCATGTTTCCGAACATGCCGGGCGTCAGGAAGTAGTCCGGGTTGGGCACGACCGCGCGTGCACGGATGGTGCCCGAATTCTGACTAATGCCGTTGTCGGTGAAGTCGAGCCTGCCACGACGGCTGTAGGTCGCTTCGTCCTGGAGCCGGATTTCCGCCACGTCGCCTTGCGCACCCGCGGTGCGTTGCCGCGAGTCCTTGAGATACAGGGATTCCGGAACATCGAACGTGAAGTAGATCGGATCGAGCGCGTTGATCGTCGTGAGCAGCGTGCCGCCGTCGACTCCCGAGCTGACAAGATTTCCGGCGTCGATCTTGCGGTCGGAAATCCGGCCGCCGATCGGTGCGCGGATCTGCGTGAATTCGACGTCGAGTGCTCGCTGCTGAACGCGGGCCTGAGCCGCCGCCAGCGCCGCACGCGCTGTCTGCACCTGCGCGGTGAGCTGGTCGACATTAGCCTGCGAGACGGCGTTGGCATCGAGCAACCGGCGCGCCCGGCCGAGGTTGGTTTCCGCAAGCGCCAGCTCGCTCCGCGCGGTGGCGACACCGGCGCGCGCCTCGGCGAGCGCTGCCGTGAACGGGCGCGGGTCGATCGTGAAGAGCAGCTGGCCCTTTTGGACGATGGCGCCGTCCTTGAAATGCACCGCCACGACCTGACCCGACACGCGCGGGCGAACCTCGACCGTGCGGCTCGCTTCGAAGCGGCCGACAAAGTCGTCCCACAGGTTCACCTGGCTCTGAACGGGGGCCGCGACCGTCACCTGGGGGAGGGGAGGAGCAGCGGCGGGGGACGGGTCGCTGGTCCATAGGGTGACGGCCGCGGCTAGCGCGACGAGCGGTGTTCCGACGATCGCCGCTCGCTGCCACCTCGGGCGTTGCGAGAAGCCCAGGCGGACGCGTTGCGCCTCGCCATCGGCGGTGACTTTCGAAATCATGTTCATGCTGCAGCCTTTCGGGGCGCGCTGATGGTCGAGTTGATGCAGCCGGCCATCAGTTCATATTGGTCCGGCGAGAAGCCGGCGGAGAGGAAGTCGGCGATGTCGCGGCCGGGGACCGTGAAGCCGTAATGCCAGGTCAGCACGGCCATCCGGCGCAGTGCTTCGAGCCTGGGGTTTGCAAGCTCCGGGTTCCCGCGGCCGATCACCCAGTTGAAGAAGCGACGAACGCGGCCAGCAGCGCGGATCGTCCACAGGCGATCGACACGCGCGAGACGGATCACCGACCATTCGAGCTTGGAGAAATCGGGCTTTGCCGGAGCCAGCGTAGCAAGCGCGATCGGCCGCGCGTCCTGCGCACTGATTTTCGCCAGATAGGCCATGTCATTCTCCCTCTTTTCTCCGGGCGAACTCAGGCGTCCGCCGAAACGCAGTCTCGGCGCGTATGATTTTCCCGGGCGCAGAAATCCGTTCACCGAAACGCGAAGTTTCGACGTGGACTGCTAGTGAATCTTCGAACCCTTTTGCGGGGGTCAGGCCCCGCGGAAGGCAGTCTTGGCTTCTTGCGACACCATTACTGCTTTCTGTACCGGTCAGTACAAAGTCGGCTGGACGACGTCAAGAAAAATTCTGTACCGACCGATAAAATAATTTTGCCGGGGTATAAGTCAGGCGCTCGGCCAGAGGGCCAAACCGCTTTCGACCAGCCGGTCGAGCTCATCGCGGGTGGCGCCCTGGTTGGCTTGGACGGAGATGCCCTGAAGCATCGCAATCAGCACGCGCATCAATCCTTCCGGATCGACGTGGGCCGGAAGGTCACCCTCCGCCTTGGCGCGTTCGAAGCGCTCGGTCAGCGCGCGCTTGCCCGCCTCGCCGCGCTTAACAACGTCCTCGCGGACCGACTGCGAGTCGGGCCCACACGCCACTGACGTAATGACGCCCATGCAACCATGCGGCTCGTCCTGGGACATGACATTGTCGACCGAGCCTCGAAGCATGACCTCGGCGACTCCACGCGCGGTCGGCTGCGCAAGCGCCTGGCGGATGTAGGCGAGCTTCTCGGTTTCGTAGAGATCGAGCGCCTTGCGGAAAAGCGCATCCTTGTTGCCGAACGCCGCGTAGAGACTGGGGCGGGTAATCCCCATCGCTTCGGTCAGATCATTGAGCGATGTGCCCTCGTATCCCTTTTCCCAGAAGACGCGGAGCGCCTGAGCGAGGGCATGGTCCACGCAGAATTCGCGCGGGCGGCCACGGCACGGACCAAGCGCGCTGGAAAGAGCCTGAAGCTTATTCATATCGCACGGTACATAATATAAACTCGTGAAAAATCTAGAGCTTGATTCAATGCATCAACGAAGAGGTGCCGCGAACAGGCACCTCAAAAACCTAAATGCGATTGAAAGGGACAAACAACGCCGTTTGTCGACCCAACGGCTGCGCGTTCCGAAGTTGGTCGATCAAATCCGCAGTCACGCCGTTGGTCCAGCCAAAGCCGATCTGAGGCGCATACTCTCCACCCACGCCGATAGAGGATGCCTCCACGTTGTACTTTTCAAAGAGAAGTCCCGTTCGACGATAGGATTCTTCGACCGTTGCTATCCAGCGGCGAGCGATTTCTCGGGCCAACCCCAATTGCCCGTATCGACTGAGACCGGTGACCGCGATCCACTGCAGGGGCGCCCAGCCGTTCGGCATGTCCCATTGCTGCCCGCTAGCGAGGAGGGTTGTTCTCAGGCCGCCATTCGCGAGCATTCTGTCTCGAACGAGATCAGCCGTTGCGTTGGCCTGCTTTTGGGTCGCCAGCCCGGACAACAAGGGCGCAAGCGCCGCGGCCGTTGGCACGGACCGCACAGCCTCACGCGCGAGATCGTAGTCGGCAAAATAGCCGTCCGGATTCCACATGCGTTTGTGCATGGCCTCCCGACGGCATTTTGCACGCTTCTCATAGCTCGCTGCATCCGGGTCGTCGCTGGATGCGATCGCCATTTCCAGGCCGAAAAGAAAAGCGTTGAGATCGACCGGAGCGATCGTTGTCGTGCGGATTGACGACAGCGCAGCTCCGTCAAGCCAACGGGACGAAAAATCCCAACCACTTTCCGCGCCAGCCCGCAGGTCCCGATAGACATCCTCGGCATTGCGCCCGCTTTGTGCGGCTGTATCGACATCCTCCCGCCAGCTTTCATCGCGCGGAGTGTCACGCGGATCCCAATAGCGATTGAGGATGCTGCCATCGGCCAACATCGCGACGTGCGCAGTTTGAGTTCCTGGCGCGAGTTGATCGGCGCCGTCCATCCACCACGCATATTCCTGTTTCATTGCGGCTAAACGGCGAGCCGCGACGGTCGGACGTTGATCGTTCAGCAGCGCGACCATCATGTGGTAGAGCGGCGGCTGCGACCGGCCGAGATAGTAGGTCCGGGTTCCGTTCGGAATGTGACCGTGCTCTTCGATGAGATCGGTCAGCGCGTCCACGATCCCCGTCGCGAGAGCGTTCTCGCCATCGCGCAACAGCCCAAGCATCGTGAAGAAGCTGTCCCAGTAATAAATCTCGCGAAAGCGGCCACCCGGCACGACATGTCGATGCCCTACGGACAGGGCCGACGAATTGTCCGGAGCCTGATCTGGTTCTCGGGCGAGGTTCGTCCACATCGACCGGATATATCCTCTTAAAGGATGCGCAGGTTGGCCGGTGACAACCGGCGCAACCAGTACGGGCAGGTCAAAGTTGGCTTCAACGAATTTGAGGAGTTCGTCGTCCCCTGGTGCGAGCGAAGCGAAATCAGCCATAATCTCGGCAATCGGCCGCTTCGGCACCGCATCCACAAAGATCTTGCCGTCGGCCAGAATCCCACTTTCCTGGACGCGCGAAAGGAGGGGACCGAAAAGCTCGGAGGGCGTCGCCTCAGCTTGCTTGCGTCGCGGCATCGCGCATCGCAGGTTTTTCGCCCGTCGTTCGAACAGAGGTCGGCTGCTTTGACGGCCCAGCGGCACGGGAAAGACCTTCAGTCACGGCGAGGCCGCCCTACCTTCGCAGCTATTGGCCGAACCTGTAGCCGATCCGTACCCCATACATCCGCGGCTCGGTGTAGGTCAGGCCGACCGTGCCGGTGCTTCCGGCGTACTGATCCAGGACGCCTACGGGCTTCGCCTTGTCGGCGAGATTGGTCACGAAGACGCCGATGTCGAGGGGACGGCCGCCGACGTCGCGCAAATCGAGGCTCGCGTTGAGCAGCCCGTAGGCAGGCAGGAATCGGTAGAACGAAGCGTTGGTCTGGGCCGTCGAGGACTTGCTTTGGTGGACGTAATTGACGGATGCGCCAAGATTGCCAGCGGCGCCCAAAGGCATCTCGTAGGTTGCGCCAATCGAGAACTTGTTCTTGGGCGTAAACGGGAACGGCGAGCCATTGAGGATCGCGCCCGCGCTGGCGTCGGTCACCTTGGTGTAGCGTGCGTTGATGTACGAGTAGCTGCCGTTGAGCGTCAGCCCCGTCACGGGAACGATTGCGCCGTTAATCTCCACACCTTCGATCTTGCCCTTCGCCGCGCTGCGCGTGACGTTCAGGAGGACTGGACCCGCCGGGGTGTCGACGACTTCCGCGGTGGTGCGCTGGATATCGTTGTAGATCCCGCGATAGGCCGCGACGTTCAGGCGCCCGGCAACGCTGCCGAGGTGGAATTGGGACTTGAGGCCGATCTCCACATCGGAAAGTTTCTCCGGGGGGAAGGTCCGGAATTGCGAACCGACCGGAACGGGCCCGTTGACACCGCCCGACTTGTAAGCGTCGCGCGCGGTCACATAGACATGGACATCGCGGGAGACATCGTAATCGAGCGTGGCGGTATAGCTCAGATAACTGTCGTCGACGGAACCGGCGACCGCGGGCGGCGCTCCGATCGTCTGCGAGGTAAAGCTGTGCTCCCAAGTGTAGCGCAAGCCGCCGGTCACGCTCAAACCATCCAAAGATGGCGACACGCGCCCAAGCTCGAGCGTGCCTTGGCCAAACACGGCTTCGCTATGATTCTCGCTGTCGAAAATCGCCGATAGCGTCGGCACCAGCGTGCCGAAGGGGAAGAAAGTGTACTCAGCTATACCGGCCGGCAGATTGGTCTTTTGCCGGTCAAGGAAGCCGCCGACCGTGAAAGCCAGAGCCTTGTCGAGCGCCGTCCCCTGAAGCTGCAGCTCCTCCGTGAAAACCGTCGGCGCCAGCGTCGGGACTCGACCGCCATTAAACAGGCCGGGATTTGCCGGATTAACCCGGCTGGTTTGCCCCGAGATCGGGTTGGCGGTCGCGTCGTAGTCGTAGCCGTAGAGGGTCTTGAGCTCGGAATAGCTGATGATGTTCTTCAGCTTGATCGCGTCGGTCAGCTCGAACGTCGCCTGATTGATGACCTGCCAGTAGCGCGTGTCGGAGAACTGATTGGTGTTGTAGGCCACCCGTCGCGGGCCGCGCGCGGCCTGATCGGCGACGGCGGTTGCCATGTTTGGATAGAAAGCCAGCACCGGAAGGAAGCCGAGCCCGAGGGCGGTGGCGTCGAAGCCGGCGGCGGGATTGAAAGCGCTAAGGACGGTGCCACCGCCATTGGTGTGCGAATTGTAGTAGCGCCCGACAGTGTAGATCTCGATGCGGTCGGTTGGCCGCAGCGTCAGCCCCACGCGGAAGCTCTCGTAGGCAAGGTTGTCGTAGTCCTTGCCAGCGAAGAATGGCCCTACGTCCTTGGTGTAACCGTCGCGGCGACCAAGCTCGCCAGCGACACGGAGGAGAACCTTGTCCGAGACAATCGGAACGTTGATCGCGCCTTCGATGCGGCGATCCTGGTAGTTTCCGGCCTGCGCGCGAACGTATCCTTCCAGACGGTTCTGCGGCTTCATCGGCTCGAATAGTATGTTGCCGCCCGTGGCGTTCTTGCCGAACAAAGTGCCTTGCGGGCCGGCCAACACCTGCACGTTGGCGAGATCGTAGTAGCTACCTACCCGTCCGTCGACGTTGACGGGATTCGGCACCTCGGCAAAATAGTTCACAACCCCCGGCACCGAACCGAACGCGGGCCCCTGTCCCCGAAGCGCGAAGAACGCGAACTCTCTTGGGTAACCGCCATTGATGGTAAACAAGGAAGGCGTGTTGTCCGCGAGCGATGTCCGGTCGGTGATTGCCTTCCTCTCCAAGTCCTCGGGCGTGAAGGCGGTGACCGCAATCGGAACATCCTGCAGTCTTTCGGACCGCCGGCGAGCGGTGACCACGATATCGTTCAGCCCTTCATCCGCGGGCGTTGAAGCTTCTTGTGAAGTTTCCTCTTGCGAGCCGGCCGTAGCCGCAGCCGCTTCGTTCGCCACTGGGGCTTCCTGGGCGAGCGCCATCGATGGCAGGCTGCTTGTTCCGGCAGCGAAGACGACGAGCATGGCCTTGCGAGCAGATATCATGATTCTTTCCCCCGCCGAACTCTCGGCATTGCCAGCGTGTGACTCTAAATGATATCGATGTCAATGCCAGCCATGAGCGCTCTTGCTGGATGGCAGTTGTTCATAATGTTTGATTGTTGCTATCGATAGCAGAGATAGGGGGAGACGGTTGGTAGACTCTTTCCGCTTCGGCTCGTGGGTCAGTGAAGCAGCTTCCAGCCTCTTTCGTCAGGAGGTGGGCGCTGAGCCGCCTTCCGGCGACATCTTTGATCTGCGACGTCACTATGACGCTTATAACAAGCGCAAGCTCCAGGAGGCGCTGGAGGCGAATCCGGTCCAAACCTCGGAACGGCACATCGGCGGAGTGCCTGCGCAGGTTGTCGAGCCCGTCGGTGGGACGCAAAAAGAGACGCGTCTCATCTGCCTTCACGGCGGCGCGTTCATGTGGGGTTCGGGCGCCGGAGCTCTGCTTGAGGCCGTTCCCGTCGCTGCCATGACCGGGATGCAGGTCTACGCCGTCGATTACCGTCTCGCGCCGGAACACCTCTATCCTGCCGCGGTCGACGATGTGCTGGCCGTCTACCGCGCACTCATTGAGGAGCAGGATCCGATTGAGATAGGCATTTACGGCTGTTCGGCCGGAGCCGTGCTGACCGCCCAATGCGTGGCGAGAATGATCAAGGAGCGGCTTCCGATGCCCGGAGCAATCGCCATGCTTCACGGCGCCGGCCTGGAGTTCGAAGGCGATTCCATGCAAACCGCTCCGGCGTTGCAGGCCGCCTCCGGTGCAGCCCCCCCGCCAACTTTCGACGACCTGCCCTTTTTCGCCGAAGCCGATCGTCACGATCCGCTTGTCGTCCCCGGCAATTATCCGGACGTGCTGGCGGGGTTTCCTCCAACTTTGCTCGTTACCGCCTCGCGCGATTTTGCCGCCAGCGCAGTTTGGGTCATGCACCGCCGGTTACTGGCAGCCGGCGTGCCAACTGAATGCATCACGTTCGACGGCCTTTGGCACGCCCATCACATGTCAACCACCCTGCCTGAATCGCGGGAGACCTTTGCCGCGTTGGACCGCTTCTTCGCCAGGCACCTGAAACGAGGGCCGACGCGGAACCCGCCAAGGGGGGGCAAGCGATGACGATCGCCTCGCGCATCTTCGGCCGATTGTGGAAACTGCCTCCACCGCTGAATCGCGTCGAGGTTAAACATGCAGTGCCGGTGAGGATGCGCGACGGAATTTCGCTGCTGACGGATGTTTTCCTGCCTTCGGGATCTTCCAGGGCGCCGGCCATCTTGCTGCGCTCCCCCTATGGCCGGGGCACGCTCATCAACGTTCTGGCACACGTCTTCGCTGAGCGCGGTTACGTCGTGATTCTCCAGAGCGTGCGTGGAACGTTCGGCTCTGAGGGAAACTTCAAACCGTTCTTTCAGGAGCGCGAGGACGGGCTCGACACCGTTGACTGGATTGAACGGCAAGACTGGTACGACGGAAAGCTCGGTCTCTACGGGGCCAGCTATCTTGGGCAGGTTCAGTGGGCGATCGCTGCCGAGCTCGGCGACCGGGTCGCAGCGATCAATTTGGATCGAACCACTGCCGATTTCGCCGCCGCCATCCGTGAGAGCGGCGGCTTTCGGCTCGAAGACTTCCTGAGCTGGAGCAGCATGCTGGCGATCCAGGAGCGTAGCAATGTCTTCATCCTGGCGCTCAAGCGCGCGATCTTTGGCGATCCGCTAGCCAAGAACTACGCCCAAGTGCCGCTTCGGACGATGGACGAGACCGTGATCGGCGAGCATCTTTCGTTCTGGCGTGACTGGGTCGATCATGAAGATCCAGCAGACGACTTTTGGGAACCCATTCGCGATCGCCGGAAGATGGCAAACGTTATGGCACCCATCAATCTGACTGCAGGATGGGCGGACCTCTTTATTGGCCAGCAGTTTCGCGACTACCTGGCTTTACGTGACGTAGGCACGAACGTTCGCCTGACGATCGACAAAGGGACGCATTCCGGGTTTCCCGAACAAGCGGCGCGGTTGGGGGAGGCATTCGCTTGGTTCGAGATGCATCTCAAAGACGGGTCGGCTCAAATTGAGAGTCCGTATCGAACGCGTGTCTGGATGAACGGCGAGGACAGTTGGCGTGACTTGGTGCAATGGCCCGAACTGAGCGACGGACTTGCGCTGTACCCAAGCGCTGATGGTTGCTTGTCCGACCATGTTGTGCCCGGAGAACTGAGCTTCTGCTGGTCCCCTTCTGATCCGACGCCTAGCAAGGAAGGCCCAACGCTCGCGACCAAGACGGGGCGCGGTGACATGCGCTCGCTTGCGTCGCGCAAGGATGTGCTCGACTTCACAACTGCACCTCTCCCAAAACCGGTAGAAATCGTCGGCGAGGCGATCGTCGAGCTGGAGGTGTGCGCCGACGCGCCGACGTACGATCTCTTTGTCTGCCTGTGCGATGTGCGACCGGACGGCCGATCAACCAACGTCACCGACGGCTATGTGCGGCTATCTCCGGGCACTACCGGCGATCGGCGGTCTGTTACCGTTCGCCTGTTGCCAACTGCCTGGCGATTGGATGTCAGTCACAGCCTGCAGCTGCTTGTCGCCGGTGGGGCATTCCCCCGCTACGCACGTAACCTCGGCACGGGAGAGCCAGCCGGAACCGCGACGGCGATGCGCGACGTAACGATAACGTTGAAGCTGGGCGCGGCGTCGTTGCTACGCCTCCCTGTGTTGCCCAACCCGGATTAATGCCCTTTGGCCTCGAGGCGGCCCTTGAGGAATCGCGCGACCAGTGAGTTTGCCTCGTTCGTTTCGGGGATATCCATGTACGCCCAAAACGCATGAGGAAGTCCGTCGAAGACCACGAGACGTGCATCTACGCCACGATCTTGAAGTGCGCGCGCGAAGATGGACGTGCCGCTCAGCAAGATATCGCGTGTGCTAGTGAGCAGCAGCGTCGGGGGATAGTCGGACAGATTCCCGTAAATGGGGGAAAGCCCGGGATCGTTGGTTGGGGTCTTGCCGACATAGTCGGCGACCACGTCGGCCATTGTCGCTCCGCCATTGGGTAGCGGCATCCAGGATTCCGAGTCCCCGCTCCGGCTGAGATCAGCGCTGCCAGACAGGAATCCGAGCGCAGCGGGCACCGGGCGACCAAGCTTGTGCAGCCGCTCGATCAATTGCGCCCCAAGCCCGGCACCCGCCGAAGTGCCATAGACCGCGATACGATTTGATTTCCGGTCTGTCTCCAATGCCTGGTAAACCGCGAGCGCGTCATCGACAGCTGCCGGGTATGGATGCTCGGGCGCAAGGCGATAGAGCACGGCAACAACCGGGTAGCCCGTCAAGGCTGCGATCGGGATGGTCTCGGTCAGCGAGCCTGAATCAAGCGAGAAGCCGCCGCCATGCAGATTTAGGAGGACGGGACCCTTACCGAGCGCACTCACCCCCTTCGGATAGATGATGCGGACCGGTACGCCTGCGATCTCCGTCGTCTCGATCCTCACGCCGTGACGCTTCTCGAGCCCGGCGCCGAGAGTTGCTTGGATCGTATCCGCAAATTGCCGTTGCGCCGCTACGGGCGGCCAGGGATTTGGGATCGGCGCCTGTCCCATTGCTTCGGTCATTGCGCGACCTTGGACGCTGAGCGTCTCAGGCGCCGGCCAGGTCTGCATGTTATGCGGGGGGCGAGGCGCCTGAACCTGCGCCAAGGCAGGAGCGCTAGCGACGCCAGCGACAAGGGCGATGCCGAACCTAACAAACCTCATAGATCTACTCCAGGAGCGGACAACCTGTCCGGATTGGCCTTCACCGTCTCGTGATTCCGAGAGGGCCATGCGAAGATTGCGCCAAGCGCGGCTAATGCGACCATTGCCAGATACGCCGGCGCCAGGCCGTATGACCAAAGGAGGCCGGACCCGGCCGTCGATACGGCAAGAACCGCACCGAAGAGGACGGCGTTGAGTCCCTGTGCCGCAGCGCTCAGGTCTCCAGGCACGCGCGCCGCGATTACGAGCATGATGCCCAGGATCGCTCCCGTCGCGGAAATGCCGTTGAGAAGCTGCGACCCGATGAGCACCCCCATGCCCGGGTCGAGAGCCATGATTACCCAGCGCAGGATGGCGGCCACGCCGGAGAGACAGATCAGCAGGCTAGGGTCGCGTTTTCCGAGCAGCTTGGCGCCAAACCAGAATGCGAGAATTTCAGCGCTAACGGCGAGCGCCTGGAGCATGCCAATCGCGCCCGTTGAAATTCCCCGCGCTGTCCATTGGATCGCACCGAAGCTCGTGAGAACGCCGTGACTGCCGACCACCAAGGAAGCGGCCGCCATTGCGCGGAGCAGTTTGCGGTCATGCAAAACGTCGCGCCAACTGCCGCCCACTGCTTCCTCGGGCGGGACCAGTTTTCGATCGCGCGGAAGCGCCAGGGTGATGACTGCCGGGATCAGCAGCAAGGCAGCAATCATGGCAGGCAGGGCCTTTATCCCTGCCAGCCCGATGGCCCATCCCGCCGCTGCGTTGGAAGCGACCACTCCGACTGATCCGAACACGCGCAGCCGGCCAAAATCGAGCCCGCGGCTTCGAACGGTCATCACGGCATAGGCATCGGTCAGGACGGGAATCTGGTCCCAGATAATCGAGAAAAGGATGACAATTGCGACGCGTCCCGCATGGTCCGGCTCACCAAGCAACAGAAGGACGACCGTGGCAGATCCCAGCGCCGTAAGGGCGATGGCATCGCGGACCCAGCCATGGCGTCCTACCCAGGCCGAAAACGGAGCGACGGTCAGGAGCCGCAACACGAGCGGAATCGCCATGAGCAGGCCGATTTCCTTCGCGCCAGCTCCAGTTGCCTTCAACCACAAAGGCAGAAAGGCAATGAAACCGTAGTGAATGTAGAGGCCGAGGTAGAGACCCGAAACGCCGAACGCGAGACGGCACGGGTAAGGTGAAGCCGCTCCCTGCACGGGTCCTTCGCCTGCGGTGACGCCTGTCGGATTCATCGCCCCTCCCTCTTCTCTCGCCCCTGCATAGAGATCATTGATATCGATGCCATTAGAAATTAGACTGCGCACAATGTTGGATCCTGACATCGCCAAATTGATCGGCAATCCTGAGCCGATCACCGAATTTTCGTCCGCGATGCTCCCCGCCTTGCGGGCGAACATGACGTTGATTGGAAGAGCCCTCCGCGGCGTCGATCTCGCCGAAGTGCGAGACCTTGATTCGGGAGGGGTGCCGCTCCGCCTCTACCGCCCCTCGGATGATCCGGATCTCCCCTTGCTGGTTTTCCTGCACGGTGGCGGCTGGATGCTCGGCGGTCTGGATACGCACGACGCCATGCATCGGCATCTCGCGGCCCGGTCCGGATGCGCAATTTTGGGAGTTGGCTATCGTCTCGCTCCCGAAAATCCGTTTCCGGCTGGACTGAACGACGCGCTGTCGGCGTTCGCCTGGGCCCGGGAGCACGCTCCAATGCTCGGCTGCGATCCTGCGCGAGTTGCTTTGGGCGGCGAAAGCGCGGGCGCGAACCTCACGGCGGCAATCACTTTGCGGTTGCGTGAAGAGAAGCAGGCGCAACCGCTGTTTCAACTTCTCGTGCACCCGGCCACGGATCTCACGCTTTCATATCCGTCGATCGACCAGGTGGACCTGCCAGGCCTGTCGCGGGATTACATGGAAGCATGCTGCACTTTCTATGCCGGCGAAGGCGTCACTAATCCGTTCGTCTCGCCGCTCTTGGCCGAACGTCACGATGATCTTGCGCCGGCAATCATATTAACAGTGTCGGAAGACCCGCTGCGCGACGACGGAGAGCTCTACGCGAGCGCTCTCGGCGCCGCCGGCGTGGAGACGCTTGCCTGCCGCATTGTGGGCCTCCCGCATGGCTTCATGTTTCTGCCGATCGACCTGCCCGCGGTGCGGCGCGCCTTTGACTTGATAGCGCTCTTGGTCCGCCGCTACTTTGAGGTCGATAACGGACTTGGGACGAACTTAAAGAGATGAACAAGTCCGACGACAGGCCGACTATGGAGCGAGTCGCCGAGCTTGCCGGCGTGTCCAAGATAACGGTGTCCCGCGCGCTCCGCGGAAGTCAGCTCGTCCGCCCCGAATTACGCGAGCGAATTGCGAGAGTCGCCAACGAAGCGGGCTATCGAATGAACGTCGCAGCGCGAAGCCTGAGGACCCGGCGCACGCAGACAATCGCGGTCGTGATCGAGCAATTGGCACGCGATGACCGACCGATAGCGGACCCGCTGCTTCTGACGATGATTGGCGGTCTGCTCGAAGTGCTTTCACCTGCCGATCACGCCATGCTTCTCACTACCAACGAGCATTTCGTTGCGTCGAATGCATTGGGCGCGGATGGAGTTGTGGTTCTTGGCCAGGGCGAGGGCGGCCGCTACCTTTCGCAGGTCGGAACGATGGGTTTGCCCATTGTCGCATGGGGCGAGCCGGTACCGGGGCTGAACGTGCCAGTCATCGGCAGCGATAACCGGCAAGGCGGTCGACTTGCCGCGGAGCACCTGATCGCGTCGGGCCGCAGGAAACTCCTTTTCCTGGGCGACGCGCAGCACCCAGAGGTCGCTGGAAGGCTCGAGGGTGTTCGCGAGGTGCTCGCGGAAAGTGAAGCTATCCTCGCAGGGGTCGTGCCTTGCGCTTTCTCCGCCGAGGCCGGCGCGAAGGCCGTGCAGGCTGCGACGACGAAGGGAATTCGCTTCGACTCGATCGTGGCGGTCAGTGACTTCATCGCCGCTGGAGCATGCGATGCGTTGGTGAACTCGGGAATTCAAGTTCCGGCCGATGTTGCGATCGTCGGTTTTGACGACACGCCGATCGCAAGCGCCCACCGGCCGTCGCTTACCTCGATCCGCCAGGATGCAAGCGCTGCGGGCCGGGCGCTGGGTCAGGCAATCCTTTCAGTCCTTGCCGGCCAGCCGCCTGCTTCCGTGTCGCCGTTGCCCGTCACGCTAGTGGCTCGAGAGAGTAGTTAGGCACCAAGTGCGCGCGCGGCAGAGTGCCAGCGATCAAAAGCTGGGCCCGCGAATTTCGAACATCGCGAACGTCAGCGATGAGATGGCGGAGACGGAGGGATTCGAACCCTCGGTACGGGAATCCCCCGTACGGCGGTTTAGCAAACCGCTGGTTTCAGCCACTCACCCACGTCTCCGGAAGCGGCGCGCTAGGCGGCGGGCTATATAGGTGGCTTTCGCAAGCTTCAACCGGAACGGCACTATTTCGCGCGCACTTCGATTCGCATGTCGAGCCGCATCTCCTCGCCCGGCTCCAGGATCCGAATTCCAAGCTCCGGCCATTCCGTCTCCGGCGCATTCAAAGCTGCATTTGCGTGAGTCACGGGTTCCGCAACGAAGAAGCCGCCGCTCACCGGAGAATAGACCTGGAAGAAGCGGGCCTGCGGCGACGACAGCTCCAACTCGTAAGGCCAATCCGGGTCGCTGATTAGCGCGCGGCCGGACCAGCCTTCGAAACCGTTGTCGAGATCCTGCCCACAGATCAACCGGTCACTAAGATCGTAGCGCCCGGTTGCCGGCACCTTCGCGATCGGAAGCACCTTGTCGTCGATCGTCCAGGCGAACCCGACGCCCGTTTCGATCCGGGTCTCGGGGCCGCACGGAAAATACGGATGCTGGCCAAGCCCACAGGGCATTCGCTCATCCGACATATTCTTGCAGGTCAGACCTACGCAGAGGACCGACTCGTCGACCCTGAATTCTTGCCCCGCCTCGTACGCCCAAGGCCATTCGCCTGGTTCATGGCGATAGGAAAGCCCCGCCGACGTTCGGTCGAATCGATCGAGTTTCCAGGGTTCCAGCCAGCCTTGCCCGTGCAGCGGACTCGGATCTCCCGGCATGTTCGGAGTGAGGCGCACCTCCTTGTCCCGAAACCTGAACGAGCCACCCCGAATCCGGTTCACATAGGGCACGAGAGGAAAACTCGCGGCCTCCAGAACGTTTTCCAACGGGGTGCGACATTCGCGCAATATTGAAATCGGATCACCGTCTCCCAGATACGCAAGCCGCGAAATTGCCCCGCCAATCGAAGGGCTTAACTGCAGTTCGAGATTTGAAGACGACAGAGTCAGGACATCGGATGGCATTGGAAATCTAAACCTCAGGCAACCAAAACATTCACAACTCGGCAACTTCGCTGGGGATAAAGTGACAATTAAAGTTGCGCCCGGAATCAGGCGCTTGGTAATTTACCCCGGGGTCCGGGGAGAGGGACATGGGACGACGAGTCAAAGACTTTATCGAGATCAGTGAGTACACCTCGCTCGATCAACTCATCAACACGCTCACTGCCATCCGTGACAGCCTCCCGGCAGAAGCCGAGCCGGAGCTTCGGATGAAGGGCGACGACGTTTTCGGTCGCCGCCTGTCGATCAGCTACCTTCGCGAACTGAATGCGGAGGAAGCTGCGTGCGAGGCGCGCTACGGTGCGTCCGACTTGCCGGCGCCGGATGCTGAAATCGAAGAGCTTCGGCACAAGCTCGACGACGTCGACTTCGAACGCGAAGATCGCCGGCGCATCCGCCGCGTAGCTTAGGCTACCATTCCGCAAAGCTGCCGTCCGCCTGACGCCAGATCGGGTTGCGCCAGCGATGCGCATCCTTGTGCGCTTCGCGGACGACATCTTCGTCAATGTCCACGCCGAGTCCAGGTCCGGTCGGAATCGCGAGGTAGCCGTCCTGCGGGGTCAGCTGCTCCTTCTGCTTGCAATAGGAGAACAGGTCGGCGCCGACATTGTAGTGGATGCCAAGGCTCATCTCCTGGATGGCGACGTTCGGGGCACAGGCAGCGACCTGCAGGCAGGCGGCGAGCGCCAGAGGACCAAGCGGGCAATGCGGCGCAACGCCGACGTCGTACGCTTCGGCCATGGCCGCAATCTTGCGCACTTCGAGGATTCCGCCGGCGTGGCTGAGATCAGGCTGGATGATATCGACCGCGCCCTTCTCGAAGAACGGCTTGAAGTCCCAGCGTGAATAAAGGCGCTCGCCAAGCGCGATCGGTGTGCTGGTGAGCTGGGCGATCTGAGCCAGTCCTTCCGGATTCTCCGATAGCAACGGCTCCTCGATGAAAAGCAGGCCGAGCGGTTCCAACGCTTTCGCGAGCTGCTTCGCCAGCGGCCGGTGAACGCGTCCGTGGAAGTCGAGACCGACGTCCATGCCCGCCGTTTGAGCGGCTTCGACCCGGGCGATGACCTCGTCGAAGATCTTCGGCGTGCCGATCCAGCTTAGCTCGGCCGTCGCGTTCATCTTGATCGCGGAGAAGCCTTGCTCACCTCGCGCCTTCGCCGCCGCGCCGATCTCGTGCGGGCGATCGCCGCCGATCCATGCGTAGGCACGAACCTTGTCGCGCACGCGGCCGCCAAGCATCTCCCACGCCGGCAAGTTCAACGCGCGTCCCTTGAGGTCCCACAGCGCCTGCTCGAGCCCGGCGAGCGCGGACATCATCACCGCGCCGCCGCGGTAGAAGCCGCCGCGATATCCGATCTGCCAGATGTCCTCGATCCGGAACGGGTCGTGGCCCAGGAAGCGGTCGCGAAGGGCTTCCATCGCCCCGTCCACGGCCTCGGCCCAGCCTTCAAGGCTGGCCTCCCCCCAACCGACGGCGCCATCGTTGGATTCGACTCGGACGAACAGCCAGCGCGGCGGCACGTAGAAGGTTTCGATCTTCCCGATCTTCATGCGGATTCCTGTCCTTCGCCCGGCGAGCCCAGGTCGACCTTTTGTTTCTCCAAACGTCGGCGGGCTTCTTCCTCCTGCTCCCGCGCGCTCGCCAGTTCATAATGCGCCGGCGAGACGATGGGCACGACCAGGCAGAGGCTCGACGCGGGGAGCACTTCGCGCCAGTCGCGGATCAGCCGCTTGTAGGCGCGGCCGACGTTACGGATATTGCGGTCGAGGTCGAACAGGCCAAGCGCGTTCACATTGCCGTTCTGCTCGCGAAGGGCGGTGTCCCAGTCGATCTGGTCGGTCAGCGAGTACCAGGTGAAGCCCACGGTCGGGATACCGACGTTGCGCAGGCGCAGGACGTTCGCCCATTCCTTCCACAACCAATGAACGGCCTCATCGCCGACCGGTCCTTCGACGAGGTTCGTCTCGGTGTGCATGATCGGCAACCGATAACGATTGTAATATTGCCGCGTGATCTCGGTGTAACCGAACACCTCGCCTGACGCGGTCGTGTGCCCGTTCTCGAACACCCGATGCTCGTTGGTCCGGTAATAGTCGTTGCCAAGAATGCAGTGCTGCTTCAGCCGGTTGTGAAGGAAGAAGTGGTATTCCTCCTGTGTCATCCCGCAGTCCATCAGATATTCGTACATGTCGCTGTCGACGCGGCGGCCGTAATTCAGGTCGAGGCTGAGGAATCGGCGGGCGTTGAGCAGCTCCGCCTGATGGATGGCGGCGGGGCTGTCGGCGTGAAAGTATTCCGATGATTCCGACTGAATGAAGATCGCGTCGGCCCGGTGCTTCAGTATCTCGAGCATCGCCAGCACATTGGCTTTGACGATGTGCTTGAGAGCGGTGACGAACGACTTGTCCGTCCTCATCTGCTCGTTCCACCATCCGTACTTGGCCGAGAACATCGCGCAAATGAACATCTCGTTGACCGGCGTGTAGAGCTGGACCCAAGGGAAACGCTCGGCAAACGCAGCGGCGTAGCGGGCGAACAGGACCGGGAAGTCGGCGTTCTGGAAATTGCCGATCCAATCGGGGACGCCGAAGTGGCAGAGATCGACGATCGGCGTAATGTCTCGCCGCTTCAGCTCCGACAAAGTGATGTCGGCGAATTCCCAATCGTATTTGCCGGGCGCGAGATAGGTTTTGTGAAGCGGCGGGCCGTATCGGAGAAAGTTGATCCCGATCTCCTGAACGCAATCGAAGTCTTCGCGCCATCGTTCGTAATGGCCGCAAACCTCCATCTCATCGACGCGGGTCTTGCCATTGTTGATCGTCGGGATGCTGTTCTCGATCCCGGTCGCGAACATGAAGTTAGCGATGGTCCAGTCTCCCTCGGTCGCCGCTCACGCCGATAAAGGTTCGATCCGATGTGCCCACCCGGGGTAGAAAACAATGGGAGCAATGTCGCGTTCCCGCGGTTTTTCGATACGGAAACGAAGAATGCATTGGGCGGAAGGTTTCATCGCGGTCGATTGGGGAACGACGAACCGTCGCGCCTACCGGCTCGACGCCCAGGGAAAGTGCGTCGCCGAGCTGGAGGATGGCCAGGGCATTTTGTCCGTTCCCAAGGGCGGCTTCGGCGAGGCCATCGGTGTGATTCGTCAGCAGCTCGGCGACCTTCCGCTGCTACTGGCGGGAATGGTCGGGTCGAACCGCGGCTGGGTCGAAGCGCCCTATGTGCCTTGTCCCGTCGGTCTCGACGAGCTCGCAGCTGCGCTCGTCTGGCCGGAGGATGGACGGACGGCGATCGTTCCCGGCGTTTCCTTCGTCGATGCAGACGAAGCGGACGTCATGCGCGGCGAAGAGGTGCAGCTACTCGGTGCGCATGCGGCGAAGCTGATTCCCGCCGACGCACTCGTTTGTCATCCGGGCACCCACAACAAATGGGCGCGGATTCGCGACGGGCGGATCGACCGATTTCGGACCGTGATGACCGGCGAGCTTTTCAACCTGCTCCGCGGGTACAGCATCCTCGCGGATTTGCTCGCAGGGACCGCGGAGCCCGGTCATGCGTTTGCCGACGGCGTGCGCCGTGGTCTTTCGGACGAATGCCTCACGTCCGAACTGTTCAGGATCCGCGCACGCGTCCTGCTTGGCCAGGCAGTCGCAGGAGACTCATCGTCGTTCGCCAGCGGATTGCTGATCGGGTCGGATGTCCGGGCAGGCCTGCGCGAAGACTTTACCGAGGAAATCGTCGTGGTGGGCCGTCCCGAGCTGACCCGCCTCTATTCCGAGGCATTGAGAATCGCCGGCAAGGCCTGTCGCGAAGTCGACGGAGAGAAGGCGTTTCTGGCCGGCGCAAAAAGCATCGCGGAGTTGATCGTATGAACGCAGTCGAGGACTTTCGCCGCTACTTCGCGGAATGCCCGCTGGTCGCGATCATCCGCGGCATAACGCCCGGCGAGGCCGAAGCGATTGCAGGCGCACTTCATGAGGCGGGCATTCGGATCATCGAAGTACCGCTCAATTCGCCAGAACCCTTCAAAAGCATTCAAGCGATTGCCGAGGCGTTCGGGGACAGATGCTTGGTCGGCGCGGGGACTGTGCTCGATCCAGCGGACGTCGGGAAGGTGGCCGAAGTCGGCGGAAGGCTCGTCGTGTCACCGAACACCAACGTGCCGGTGATCGAGGCCACCGTCGCGGCCGGGATGGTATCCTCGCCCGGCTATTTCACGCCATCCGAAGCATTCGCGGCGATTCGTGCCGGCGCTCATTCGATCAAGCTTTTCCCAGCGGAGGCAGCTTCGCCGGCGGTGGTGAAGTCGCAAAGGGCCGTGCTTCCGAAGAACGTCCCGCTGATCGTGGTCGGAGGCGTCACGCCGGAGTCGATCCCGGGCTGGTTGAAAGCCGGCGCCGACGGTTTTGGACTCGGCGGCGGGCTCTACAAGCCTGGGCAGAATCCACAGGTCACGCTCGAAAAGGCGCGAGCTTATATTGCCGCGGTCCACGGCCGATGAAGCGAATCAGAATCGCCATCATCGGTTTCGGAAAGATCGCGGCGGACCAGCATGTTCCGGCGATCTCCGGCAATCCACGTTTCGAATTGGTTGCAACCTCGAGCCGGTCGGGGACAGGCGTGGAGCCGGTCTTCGCCGACTGGCGCGATCTGTTGAAAACGGTCGAAGGCCTCGAGGCGGTTGCAATCACCACGCCGCCGTCCGCCCGCCACGAGATCGCCTGCGAATGCATCGAGGCGGGCCTTCACGTCCTCCTGGAGAAGCCGCCAACCGAAACGCTGAGCGCCAGCGAAGATCTCGCGATGCGAGCGGAGGCCAAGGGAGCTACGGCCTTCGCGACCTGGCATGCGCGACACAATCCCGCTGTGGCTGCCGCGGCGCAGGCGCTCGCCGGTAAGCGCATCGCGGAGATGCAGATCGTGTGGCACGAGGATGTCCGCAAATGGCATCCGGGTCAGCAGTGGATCTGGGAGCCCGGCGGCTTCGGGGTCTTCGATCCGGGCATCAACGCCTTCTCCATTGCGACAGCGATCTTCCCCGGCGCGCTCCTCGTCCGGTCAGCCAAGCTGGCATTCCCCGCAAACGCAGACACTCCGATTGCGGCAGAGGTGGAATTCGCCAGCGAGGCGGCGGATGGCCCGCTTCATTGCAGCCTCGACTGGCGTCGAAGCGAAGGCGAGCAGTGGACCATCGAGGTCCGCACGGCTGAGGGGGCAAAAGTGGAACTTTTCGATGGGGGATCGCGCTTGGTCGTCGACGGCGAGCCGCGACAGGTCGGCGGCCTTGGCGAATATCCCGACATATACCGGGAATTCGTCGACCTGATCGATCAGAGGCGGAGCTCGATGGACGTTCGTCCTCTCCGCCTTGTCGCGGACTGCCTCCTCGCAGCGAAACGACAGGAGGTCGACGCATTTTCGGATTGATTTTGATGTTCGTGGCTAATCCTTGTTATATCCAGTACCGCAGGCGTAATGAATTCAGTGGCTTCACTTTCGGTGCGCCGCTGTGGGGGTTTTGTTGCGTATGTTGGACACCATGAACGGGCCTGAACGGCTTGAGCAGGCCTTTTCGGGCAATTTGCTTCTCGCTACATTTTCGGCGGACGTCAGAGCGCTTCTCGAACCAGAAGCCGAAGTCATCGACGTGGACGTTGGCCAATCGATCCAGAGCCGCGGACAGGACGTCGATTGGAGCTACTTCCCATTTGGCACGACGATGATCTCATTGGTTGTCGAGCTCAGCGACGGCCGTTCCGTCCAGGTCGCCTCGATCGGGCGAGAGGGCGCGGTAGGGGGCATCGTAAGCTGCGGCCATGCTCCCGCCTTCGCCGAAGCCAAAGTCATCGTCGGCGGCCATGCGATGCGGGTCCCGATGAAGGTGCTCGAGAAGGCGAAGAGCCAGTCGAGCTTCCTCTCCAACCTGTTCTGCCGCTTTTCGGACTATCTGCTTGCGGAGGTCATGCAATCCGCGACGTGCAATTCATTTCACAGCATTCAGCAGCGCGCCGCGCGCTGGCTACTCACTGCGCAGGACCGCGCAGGTGACCGGATCGAACTGACTCAGGAAGCGTTAGCTGAACTGCTCGGAGTACAACGGACCACGGTCAACGCCGTCGTCGGCGCGCTTCAGGACCAAGGACTGATCTCGGCCCGGCGCGGGCGCGTCATCGTCGTTGATCGCTCCGGCCTCAAGCGTCAGGCCTGCGAATGCTACGCCGCGGTCAACGAGCATTTCGGTGCGGTGATCGGTGCCAGCGGCTCGGGCGGCAATCCGGGCTGTTAGCCGGCAATGGTCCAGTTCAGTGTCTGGCCCGCGTGAAAGGGCACGAGGTCGATGTCGCCGAGGCCGAGCCGGTCCGGGACGTCGTTGTCCCTCCGCTCCAGTGTAAGGGTCCCCTCATTGAGCGGAAGCCCGTAGAAGCGCGCGCCATGCTCGGAGGCGAACCCCTCCAGCTTGTCGAGTGCGCCCTCTTCTTCGAAGACAGTGGCGTAGCTCTCGAGCGCATAAGGCGCGTTGAAAATGCCCGCGCAGCCGCAGCAGGACTCCTTCGCGTGCCGGGCGTGCGGCGCGCTGTCCGTCCCGAGGAAGAACTTCGGAGAGCCTGAAACGGCAGCGGCTCGCACGGCCAGGCGATGCTTCTCGCGCTTCACCACGGGCAGGCAATAGGCATGCGGCCTGAGGCCTCCCGCGAAGAGCGCATTGCGGTTGAGGTGCAGGTGCTGCGGAGTGATCGTCGCGCCAACATTCGGTGCGGCATCCCGGACGAACTGCGCGGCTTCTGCGGTCGTAATGTGCTCCAACACGATCTTCAGTTCGGGGAAGTCGCGAAGAATGCGGCTCAGGACGCGGTCGATAAATACAGCCTCGCGATCGAAGACGTCGACGTCCGGATCGGTGACCTCGCCATGTATGCACAGGACCATGCCGATCCACTGCATCCGTTCCAGCGTCGGATAGAGGTTACTGATGTCCGTGACACCGAAGGCCGAGTTGGTGGTGGCGTTTGCGGGATAGAGCTTCGCCGCAATCCAGACGTCGTCGTTGAAGCCGCTTTCGACCACCTCCGGGTTCGACTCGTCCGTCAGGTAATAGGTCATGAGCGGCTTGAACTCCGGCCCCGTCGCCTCCCAGATCCGCTCGCGATAATCGGCGGCACCCGGGATGGTCGTCACCGGCGGCACGAGATTCGGCATGACGATCGCCCGAGCGAACTGCTGCGCCGTGTAGGGAGCGACGAGCTTGAGCATGTCGCCGTCCCGCAAATGCACGTGCCAATCGTCGGGACGGCGGATCGTGAGGCTTTGCATCGTCACGGCCGCTCCCTAACTGAAGGGCATGGCCGCGACCACCCTGACCGACCGCGCAATCGTCCGCCTTTCGGGAGAGAACGTGCGTGGATTTCTCCAGGGGCTGGTAACGAGCGATGTCGCGGGCAAGCTTCCGGTATGGACGGGGTTGCTCTCGCCACAGGGCAAATGCCTGTTCGACTTCCTGGTCTGGGCGGACGGCGATGACCTCCTCCTCGACTGCGAGGACGAGGCAGCGGACGAACTGGTCAAGCGGCTAGCAATCTACCGGTTACGGCGACCGATCAGCATCGAGCGCGATCCGTCGATCTCAGTTCATTGGGCGACAGGCGGAGACGGCGAGGTCGACCCCCGGCTGCCGGCCCTAGGAAAACGCTGGCTTGGATCGGCATCGGAGCCGGCGCGCGGCTGGCTTGAGCATCGCCTCCGCCTCGGAGTTTGCGAAGGCCGCGCAGAGCTCAGCGATATTCTTTGGCTCGAATGCAATGCGGCCGAGCTGAACGGCGTCAGCTTCACCAAGGGCTGCTTCATCGGCCAGGAGAATACGGCGCGGATGAACTGGCGGAATAAGGTCAACCGCCGCCTGGTCGTCGTTCCCACGACCGAGGCAGGCCTTCGCACGCGTGTCGTCTATGAAGACTTAGGCCTCTCCGTCGAACATCGCCGCGTCGATGACCTCAGCGATGCGATCATCCCGGAATGGCTGGCAGCCGAGGTCGCGCCCTAACAGCCGTACCCGCGCTTCAGGCTCTTCGGGCCGATGTCGCAGTACCAGACATCCGTCGCGCCAATCACCCAGTCGGCAACCGTCCAGCGTCCGTTTCGCTTGCGCAGGACGGCATCGACCCGAAGCCCATCCATATTCTCGAAATCCTGGCCGAAGATTGTGTTGCCGTCGATCGGCTTGCCGCCCTGTCGCTGGGGATCCGCAATGACGAACGCCCAGCCCTTCTCGACTCGGAGCACGGCAACGACGAATTCGACATTCGGCCCAAGCTTCGCTTCGATTTTGGGCCGAAGCGCGTCGAGCACGGCCTTCCGCTCTGACACGGGAGGGCTTGCGGCAGCGACGAAAAGGGACGCCGCGAGCAGCATTGTCGCCCTTGCGGCGCGCATCGCTCTCATCCTTCGCGAGCTTTCTTGCGCCGATCGAAAATCCGCCACAGGGCGATGGCTCCGATCAGCATCCAGATCACGTTGAGCGCGGCCGACGGCAGCGCGCCATGCCACCAGCCATTGACGGTAAAGCCAGCCGCGCCGACGACATTCATACCCTGGTAGACCGGCGACTGGCCGGTCAGCTTCCCGGCAGACAGCAGCAGATAGGCCAGCAGGATCAGGACTGCCCCCGCCCAGCCTACGACCTCGACTGCCAGTTCGACCGGAGTCATGCCGGCCAGCTTCGCCCGTCGACCTGCTTCACGGGCACGTCGTCGAACGCGCCGGGTTCGAACAAGCGTGCGTTGACTCCCATGCGTTCGTACGGCGGGTCCGTCAGGGGCACCCAGTGCGTCGTAATTCCGCAATTCCGGCAGCGCTGCTGGGCGATGTATGCCGGGTTCGAATCCGCGCGGACATAGCTGTCGAGCTCGCCTTCGATCTCAAGATCGGCCGACGAATAATAGATGCCCTGGAAGCCCGTCTTGCTGCACAGGCTGCAATTGCAATGAGTGACCTGGTCGGGCTTGCGCGGCAAGGTGATGCGTACCTGGCCGCAATGGCAGGTCCCGACCAGCGCGCTCACGCGGCCGCAAGCCTCCGCAACACGTAGTGCAGGATGCCGCCCGATTTGAAATATTCGAGCTCGTTGTAGGTGTCGATGCGGCAACGGGCGGTGAAGCTGAACTCCCGCCCGTCATCCTTGATCACCTGTACGGTCACGTCTTGGCGCGGCTTCAGGTCGCCAATTCCGGTGATCGTATATTTTTCCTTGCCGTCGAGCCCGTAGGTCTCGGCATTCTCGCCCGCGTTGAACTGCAGCGGAAGCACGCCCATGCCGACGAGGTTGGAACGGTGAATTCGCTCGAAGCTTTCGGCAATGACCGCGCGGACGCCGAGCAGGACGGTGCCCTTCGCAGCCCAGTCGCGCGAGCTGCCCGTGCCATATTCCTTGCCCGCGACGATCACCAGCGGGCGCCCGTCATGCTGGTAGGCCATGGCCGCGTCGTAGATCGCCATTTGTTCACCAGTCGGGGCGTAGCGGGTGAAGCCGCCCTCGACATTGTCGAGCATGCGGTTACGGATGCGAATGTTGGCGAAGGTGCCGCGCATCATCACTTCGTGGTTGCCGCGGCGCGAGCCGTAGCTGTTGAACTCGCCGCGGCTGACCTGGCGTTCCAGCAGGTAGCGGCCCGCCGGGCTGTCCGGCTTGATGGCGCCGGCAGGCGAGATGTGGTCGGTGGTGATCGAATCGCCGAAGATGGCCAGCGGACGCGCGCGCTCGATGTCGCCCGGCGGCACAGGCTCCATCGTCATGCCGGTGAAGTAGGGCGGGTTCTGGATGTAGGTCGATCCGGCCGGCCAACCGTAGGTGTCGCCACCCGAGACAGGGATCGCCCGCCAGCGCTCGTCGCCGCGATAAACGTCCGCGTAGCGGCTGCGGAACATGTCGGAATGAACGTGCGCATCGATCAGAGCGCGGATTTCGTCGTTCGAGGGCCAGATGTCCTTGAGAAAAACGTCCTGACCGTTGCGCGCCTTGCCGATCGGCTCGTGCGCAAGGTCGGCGCGGACTGTGCCCTTCAACGCATACGCCACCACCAGCGGCGGCGACGCGAGATAGTTGGCGCGGCAGTCTGGCGACACACGGCCTTCGAAGTTGCGGTTGCCCGAAAGCACGCTAACCGCGACCAAGTCGTTCTCGTTGATCGCCTTGCTGATTGGCTCGGGCAGCGGACCGGAATTTCCGATGCAAGTCGTGCAGCCATAGCCGACGAGGTCGAAGCCGATGGCGTTCAGGTCTTCCGACAGGCCGCTGGCGTCGAGATAGTCGGTGACAACCTGGCTACCAGGCGCAAGGCTGGTCTTCACCCACGGCTTCGGTTCCAGCCCGAACTCGCGCGCCTTGCGGGCGACGAGGCCGGCGGCAATGAGTACCGACGGGTTCGACGTGTTGGTGCAGCTGGTGATGGCGGCGATCACGACGTCGCCGTTGCCAACGTCGAACTGCTCGCCCTCCACCGCGACGCGCGGGTCGTTGTGCTTCTTGTAGGTGCTCTCCAGCTCGCCGTTGAACTGATCGTCGACGTCGCTGAGCACAACTCGGTCCTGCGGGCGCTTGGGGCCTGCAAGCGAGGGCTCGATGCTGCTCATGTCGAGCTCGAGCGTGTCGGTGAACACCGGCTCCGGATTCGACGCATCGTGCCAGAAGCCGTTCGCCTGGCAGTAGGCGCGGACCAGCTCGATCGTCTCGTCGGAGCGGCCGGTCAGCTTCAGATAGTCGATCGTCCGCTCGTCGATCGGGAAGAAACCGCAGGTCGCGCCATATTCCGGCGCCATGTTGGCGATCGTCGCGCGGTCGGCGACGCTCATCGTCGCCAGACCCGGACCATAGAACTCGACGAAGCGGCCGACGACGCCCTTCGCTCGCAGCATTTGGGTAACCGTCAGAACGAGGTCTGTCGCGGTGATGCCTTCTTTGAGCTGGCCCGAAAGGCGGAACCCGACGACTTCCGGGATGAGCATCGACACCGGCTGGCCGAGCATCGCGGCCTCGGCCTCGATTCCGCCGACGCCCCAGCCGAGCACGCCGAGTCCGTTGACCATCGTCGTGTGGCTATCCGTTCCGACGAGCGTGTCCGGGAATGCAACCGTCTCGCCGTTCGCATCATCGCCGGTCCAGATGCCCTGCGCGATATGCTCGAGGTTCACCTGGTGGCAGATGCCGGTTCCCGGCGGCACGACCTTGAAATTGTCGAACGCGCCGCTGCCCCACTTGAGGAATTCGTAACGCTCACCGTTGCGGGCATATTCCAGCTCGACGTTGCGCTCGAACGCCTTGGGCGTACCGAACTCGTCGACCATCACGCTGTGGTCGATAACGAGGTGTACCGGCACCAGCGGATTGATTTTCTGCGGATCGCCGCCGAGGTTCTTCATCGCATCGCGCATCGCGGCGAGGTCGACAACGGCCGGAACGCCGGTGAAGTCCTGCATCAACACGCGCGCCGGGCGGTACTGGATCTCGCGGGAGATGCTCCGCTCCTTCTGCCAGTCGACCATTGCCTGGAGATCGTCGCGAGTGACGGTGGTGCCGTCCTCGAAGCGAAGAAGGTTCTCGAGGAGGACTTTCATCGAGAACGGCAGGCGGCTGATGTCGCCGAGCTTCTCCGCCGCCTTGGGCAGCGAATAATAAGCATAGGTTCGGCTTCCGACGGTCAGGTTCGAGCGGGTGTTGAGGCTGTCCTGGCCGGTTGGAATCATCGAAAGGGTCCTGTGAGTGCTTATGTTTCGGGGGCGCCCGCTAGATGGGCAGCGCGCTGGCCCTTAGCAATCACCTAGGCGAGCCGCAAACCGGCCCTAGATCCACCCGCGCCGCTTCAAGTACCAAAGGGGAAGCACGGCGCTGGCGAGCATCAGGAGCAGTGCCATCGGATAGCCGTAGTGGAAGCCGAGTTCCGGGAAGTGGTGGAAGTTCATTCCATAGATGCCGGCAATCAGCGTAGGCGGAAGAAAGACCAGCGCGGCCCAGGAGAAGAGCTTCATGGCCGCATTCTGCTCGATGCTGATCAGTCCGAGCGACGCATCGAGAAGGAAAGTCAGGTTGTCCGCGAGGAACCCGCTGTGGTCGGTGAGCGACTTGGTATCGCCGAGGAGCGCCTGGATGTGGCCTCGAATGCCCTCGGTTTCGGGGGATTTCAGGCGATCGGACGCGAGAAAGAAACTCAGCATCCGCGCCGTGCTGACGGCGGTCACGCGAACATGGGCCAGCAAGGACTGTGTGCGACCGATGCGGCCGAGCAACGCGGTTAGCCGGTCTGCGGGGATGCGCCTCGCGCTGGCCGACTTGGCGAAAATGTGGGCCGAGATCCGGTCGATCTCCCGGCCGACATCCTCAAGCTCGTCGGCCAAACGGTCGATGATGACGTCGAGCAGGCCGTACGTGGCCGTCAGCGCGTCCTTGACCAGCGTCTTGTCCTTGCGGGCATGTTGCTGGAAGGCGCGGACCGGCTTGGGCGTCACGTAACGGACGGTGACCAGCCTGTTGTCAGCGAGGACGAAGCCGATCGGATCGCTCTTCGGATGCCCATCCTCGACGCCGTAGAGCGCGCCGAGCGTCATGTAGAGCGTGCCGTTCTGCTCGTAGAGGCGGCTCGACGGTTCGATCTCGCTCATGTCCTCGCGCGTCGGGATTTGAACGCGGACGCATTCCTCGACCACCTTGTCTTCTTCGCGGGTGGGCTCTTCGAGGTCGATCCAGGTGGCATCGTCGGGGATCCGCTCGCCCTTGGCGGCATCGATGATGCTGCCGTCACAGTTCGGTCCATAAGCACGAAGCATGTCGCGGTTGATTGACCGGCGGGAACGGCTTTGCAAGCCGCTTCGCTCTGCTAAGCCTTACCGTCGATGACCCGACGCACCCGAGCGACCGCCGCCGCGATTCTCCTCCTCGTAGCAACGGCCTCCCTCCTCTATTTGATGGGACGCCCGCCGATCTGCACCTGTGGGACGATAGAGCTTTGGGTCGGGGAGCCGAACAGCTCGAAAACCAGCCAGATGCTTTCGGACTGGTATAGCCCGAGCCACATCGTCCACGGCTTCCTGTTCTATGCCGCGCTGTGGCTCGTCGCTCGCAAATGGCCGATCGAGTGGAAGTTCCTCGCGGCAATGGCAGTCGAGGCTTTCTGGGAGATCATCGAGAACACGCCGCTGATCATCAACCGCTACCGCGAGGAGACGGCAGCGCTCGGTTACACCGGCGACAGCGTGCTCAACTCGACCAGCGACATCGCGATGATGATCCTGGGCTTCCTTTTGGCACGGAAACTGCCCGTCTGGGCGTCCGTGACAGTCATCCTGGCGCTTGAGCTGATCCCGCTCATTGTCATTCGCGACAATCTGACGCTCAACGTGTGGATGTTGCTGGCACCCAACGACACGCTAAAGGCTTGGCAGTCGGGCGGTTAGAGTCGGCACGATTCGGCTCTTCGTTCATTGATACCGCCACAACCCAAGGACCCCCGTTGAAACTTCCTGCCCTAGCGCTTCTCGCTGCCATTCTCGCTGCCCTCACCGCAACCCCCGCCCAGGCGGACGAGATCTTTGGCGGCCTTTACGTTCACGACGTCGACACTTTCCTGACGATTGCGGGGGTCGAAAGCGGAATGGACGTCCAGGTCGGCTGGCGCGGCGAGCCGCTGACGAAATTGCGTCTCCAGCAGTATCTCTTCGTTGCGGTGAATACTGCGGGGAACACGAACTATGCAGCGTTCGGCGTGTCGCGAAAGTTCGGCGACAAGGTTTTCATTCGGCCGGGCCTCGGCATCGCCGTCCACACCGGCTCAAGCAAACGCCACGAGATCAAGGGCAACGACAAGCTGGAGTTCGGAAGCCGCGTCTTGTTCGAACCGGAGCTCGGCATCGGTGCCAAGATCAACGATAGGACGTCGATCGAGGCGAGTTGGGTTCACATGAGCCACGCAACGCTCTTGAGCGGTCAGAACCCAGGCATCGACAATTTCGGAGTCCGGCTGTCCTTCAAGCTTTGATCAGCGGCAGCGCTCGATAAGCGGTGGCGCGCCAAGCTTCAGGGTGAACGGCCCGAGGTCTGTCCCGTCTTCGAGCTTCACCGACAAGGCCATGTCGTCCTTGACGATCGAGCCGGCGTAAGTCGCTTCCTGAGACCGGAAGATCTGTCCGACCTTGATTGGACCGCTTTGTCCGGTGCGGTACGTGCCCTTCACACTGAAAACGCCGCCCTTGCCCGGGAAGATGGGCTCGTCGATCGTACCCGAGGCGCAGCCGAAATCGACCGTGCCAGCGCCCGTTTCGAGAAGAACGCCGATCTGAGGGCCACCAAAGGAACCGCTTGCCGGCTTCAGGCCGGGCACCATTGTGTCGCAGGCAGTGAGAGCGAGGGCGATTACCGCGACGGCGAGCCGATGTTTCCTCATCCGATCATCTTCTCCGGTTTCACAACGCGGTCGAAGGTCGCTTCATCGACGAGCCCGAGTTCCAGCCCCGCTTCCTTCAGGGTCTGACCGGTCTTGTGCGCATGCTTCGCGATGGCCGCGGCGTTGTCGTAGCCGATCTCCGGAGCGAGCGCGGTCACGAGCATCAGCGAGCGGTTCATATGCTCGGCGATCCGCTTCTCGTCCGCTTCGAGCCCGTCAAGTGTCCGCTTGGTTAAGCTCTCCATGCCCGTGCTGAGCAGGTTGATCGAGCGGATGACGTTCGCACCGATCAAAGGCTTGAAGACATTGAGCTCGAGGTGTCCCTGAAGCCCGCCCACGGTTACGGCGACGTGGTTTCCCATGACCTGGGCCGACACCATCGTCAGCATCTCGGCCTGGGTCGGATTGACCTTGCCTGGCATGATCGAGCTGCCCGGCTCATTCTCCGGAAGCTTTAGCTCACCAAGGCCCGAGCGCGGCCCCGAGCCGAGCAAGCGAATGTCATTCGCGATCTTCGTCAGCGAAACCGCGATCGTGTTCAGGACGCCCGACAGCTCGACCATCGTGTCGTGCGCCGCGAGCTCGGCGAACTTGTTGGGAGCGCTGGTGAACGGCAGCCGCGTGAGGTTCGCGATCTCCTTGGCGAATGCATCGGCAAATCCTTCCGGAGCGTTGAGCCCGGTACCGACCGCCGTTCCACCCTGTGCGAGACGGTAGACGCGTGGCATCACGCTTTCGACGCGCTCGATGTTGTCAGCGAGCTGCTGCGCGTAGCCCGAGAATTCCTGGCCGAGGGTCAGCGGCGTCGCATCCTGAAGGTGGGTGCGGCCGATCTTCACGATGCCCTTCCAGCGGTTCGACAGATCCGCCAGCCGGGCATGCATCGTCCTCAGCGCCGGAAGCAGCCGGGCGTTGACCGCACGGGCGGCCGCCACGTGAAGCGCGGTCGGGAAGCTGTCGTTGGACGACTGCCCTTTGTTGACGTGATCGTTCGGGTGGACCGGCTCCTTGCCGCCGCGATTGCCGGTCAGCTGCTCGTTCGCGCGGCCCGCGATCACCTCATTGGCGTTCATGTTCGACTGGGTGCCGGAGCCCGTCTGCCAGATGACCAATGGAAACTGCCCGTCCAGGTCACCGCGCGCGACCTCCGCAGCGGCCTGCTGGATGGCCTCGGCCAATTGCGGATCGAGGCCGCCGATGCGGGCGTTCACGCGAGCCGCCGCCTGCTTGATGAAACCGAGAGCGTGGACGATCTCCAGCGGCATTTGCTCGCGCGGGCCGAAGGGAAAGTTCTCGATCGACCGCTCGGTCTGGGCTCCCCAGTAGGAATCCGCCGGGACCTGGATTGGCCCGAAGCTGTCGGTCTCGGTGCGAGTTGTGCTCATGGAACAGGTTCAGCCTTCATCATTGCGAGAAGCGCGAGCGACGCCGCAACCCCAGCTGCATCGCTACGTCAGTGATGACGGGCTCCTGCTATTTCTTGCGGGTAAAGTCCACGTTGACGACGTTCGAGCCGTCTTCGCCGGGCTCGACCTTGGGAGCGTCCTTTCCAGCACAGTGGGATCCGAAGCTTGGAATTCACGTGACTTGAAGTCGCGG
>JADMIO011605967.1_pt1 | contig 84766 bp, 45 predicted proteins | sample 8958161 | NCBI WGS metagenome assembly JADMIO01 (sample SAMN16585339, study PRJNA669376) | soil metagenome | isolation source: Crop rotation soil | place: USA: Cullars Rotation, Alabama | collected 2011 | reverse complement strand
CGCGACAACTTGTCCACGTGGAATTCTAAGCTTAGGATCCCAATGTGCTGGAAAGCACTACGCTACCGCTGCATACCGTGGTGGGGCCTGCGGGGGTGATGGTGGAGGGAGGTGGTGTACCTATGTTAACAACTGTTACTGCAGAAGTGGCACTACCGCAGCTATTCGTTATAACAACAGTATAACTGCCTGCTAAACTTGCAACAAGAGTTGAAGATGTAGTTGTTAAAAGGCTTCCATTTCTTTTCCATTGATAGGTATAACCAATACCTGAATTGGCAGTGAGCAGTTGACTACCCCCTGTACAAATATTTACTGTTCCTGCCGGAGATATGGTTGCTGTTGGGGGGCCAACATTTATGTATAGAGAATCCTGTGTTAATGCTGCACCACAGCTGTTAGAAATAGTACAACTATACCATCCTGTTTGAGTTGGAGTCAATTGTTCAGGTATTAACGGTGTAGGTATGGAAACTCCATTAACTTTCCAGTTGTATGAATCCCATACAAATCCCAAAGGAGCCCAGCTGATAGCGTAACTAGGTTGTAACAGAAGTGTTAATGACCCCGAACAGGTGGAAGTACTTCCATTAGCAGATACAACCCTGTTGCGGGTTGATATGTTTCTTATTTTTATATAACTTGAATTCGGTGCTACTGAAGTGCCGCAACCGTTATTCAGTTCAACATAATAATTACCGGTAGGAGTATTAAAAAACTGGTGGCTGGTTTGTGATGCAACTGCCTGAAAGTTGCTGGCATCATAAAGTGTGTAAGTGCCGGCATTAGACGGAAAAACAGAAAAAAAACCTCCGGGTCCGCAAATATCCAAACTCTCAGAACCGCCAATTAGCCTGCCAGGATGGATGAGCGTAATACCAGGAGTACCTCCTGCGGTAACAGTTACGGTGTTACTGATTGTGTTTCCACACAGTGTATTTGTTAATGCACATGAATAATTGCCGCTGACAGTGGCCGTATAAGTACTTGAGTTGGCTCCGGAAATATTCACTCCATTTAGTTTCCACTGGTAACCCGAAGCAAAACTGGTGCTTATAACATTTAACTGCACACTCCCCCCTGCGCAAAACGTAAGCGGTGTTTGTGAAATTATGGTGGGTGGTCCGTTAATGGTTAGTACATTGGTATTAAAACTATATCCACACTGACCCGCGTTTACACTGGGAGGAAATAATTTACAGAAGTAATTCCCGGATCCTGTTGCCTCATAAAAATCAGAATTCGCGCCAGGTATTTCAGTATTATTTTCGTACCATTGATAAGCGGTGTTTGAAAAAACCGGGGCATGTAATGTAATTGAACCTGAACAAAAAGTTGTGCTACTAAACCCTGTGTCAATTGGAGCCGAATTTGGATTCCACACATATACATAAGTTTGATTGGTTAGAATGTTGCCACAAGGTGTTGTAATTACACAATTGTAGTATCCCGGAGTTGTGGCAGTATATGTTATGTTATTGGCACCTGCTATGTTAACATTATCTTTTTTCCATTGATAGGCAGTACCTGCTGTAGCTGTTAAAACCACTGATCCTCCAGTACAGGTGCTGGCAGTATTTGGTGGCGAAATAGAAACCGTACAGGGAGTCCATTTTGCAATATTGCCTACTGAAATACCTCCGGCTGAATTGAAATTACCACCAACGTACAAACTCTGATTGTAGCTCAATAAAGTATTAATTGTCCCACTGGTTCCAGTACCTAAGGCTTCCCAGGTTATGCCTCCTGCCCATTTACCTATATTTTCCATACTGGTACTACCTGCTACAGAAAAATTTCCTGCACAATAAAGTTCATTGTTATGTACCTGCAATGCTGAAACCCCATCGGAAATATCACCATCCACACCAATATTTCCAACCGCTAACCATGTTGTATTAAGTAACCTTACCAGGTTAACAGCGTTAACACTGCTAACGCTTGAAAAAAAGCCGCCTGCAAACAAACTTCCGTTATACGCAGTTAAAGCTCTTATCAAGGACCCGGAATTAAATGTACCTATGGTTGTCCATGAAGATGCATTCCATTTGTATAAAGTATTTAACCCTAAGCCACCTGCAAAGAGATCAGTATTCAAAACTGCTAACGAATATATGATCGAAGACGTGTTTCCTACTCCTGTACCAACCGCTTGCCACGTTGCACCGTTCCATCTTGCTATATTATTAGCAGCAACACTATTAATGGAAGTAAAGCTTCCAGCTACGTATAATTCATTATTGAAAACGGTCATAGCAAAAACCACATTTGACCCTCCATTCGTAGTTCCAATACTTACTCCGTTTTTATATATAGGTGTACCAGCACCACTACTTGAACCTCCAGAATATAAATCGCCATTGTAAACCAGCATTGTCCTTATTTCATTCGGGGTCGAAAAAACACCACCTGCTTGTATATTATTATTGTAAGCAGCCAATGTCCACACCGTGGATGGATAATTTAATGATGCGGAATTCCAACCCTGGGACAAGGCTATTGCAGGGAAAATAATTATAAATAGCAGCGATTTTAAATGTTTCATAAACCGATTGAGTTTAAGCGAAAATATAATACATCAACCTGAAACAAGCACTTTTAAAAAATAAAGCGGCCAGAGAAAAACTCCCAGGCCCCACTATTTCTTTATTTTTATTTGAATTAATTATTTTGTCCTTATAATACATATTGTTTTTAATTCACCATTTACCACCGCTACAATCATATAAATCCCGGCCGGTAATTGCATGCTCAGTTCTGTAGTTGTATTGGTAGTTAATTTAAAGAAACAGGAAGTCTAACTAAGCAAACTGAAGATTACGCAGTTATAAACTGATAAAATAAGTGGCACATTTATTTAGAGGCTTTTTTGGTAATTTACTTTTGAAATCATTAAACATCTGATTATGGACACAAAAACAGCAAGCAGCAAAATGCAATCCATGTTAAAAATGTTCGATATGCATACAACTTTTTTTAAGAAAGCCTTAGTTGACATTACTGATAAGGATGCACACAATCGTTTAAATACTAACGCAAATCACTTGGCGTGGCTTACTGGTTCACTGGTAAGTCAGCGATACTCTATGGCAAAGGATATTGGAATTGAATTAAAGCAAACCGGTGAGGAATTATTCAAAGATCATAAAGGAATACAGGATAATGCAACCTACCCTACCATTAACGCATACCTTAAAGACTGGGAAACCATATCCCCACATGCAAGGAAAGCCATAACCCATGTTACGGATGACAAATTAGAAGAAATGATAGACATGGGTGGAATGAAAATGACCTTATATGACCTGATAACATTTACCATATACCGGGAAGCCAGCTGCATTGGCCAACTTGCATTGTGGCGTAGACTATTGGGTTATGATGCTTTGAAATATGATTAGACAAGGTTTTACGAATAATGTCTGGAAGTTTTTTTCTGCACCTTCATTGTCCTAGCCTGTTTTTCCAGGTTATGAAACAATTGAAACCTCAAATAACTGCATTTATAATTTAGATATAACTATTTTTTTGAGATATGAATTTGTTCCGTTAACTATTTTTAAAAAGTAAATGCCTTTTGAAATATTTTCAGTTGAAACCTTAATGTGAGCAGTGTATACGTTCATATATAAAACCTGGTTGCCCATTACATCCAGTAAATACAATGTGCAATTTTCACCTGACTTGTTTTTAAATGGTAACTCAACATTTAAATACGCTGATGCAGGACTAGGATAAATATGTATTTCTGCATTATCAAAATTGTTTTTGTGAATACCTGTAGTTGTATCATCATATAATTTCACGATCCAGTAATCATTGGTTAATAAAGTAGGGTCCCAGTTAACTTCGGTTTTTTCTCCTGAAAAAGGTGACTGTGAGTAACCTGCACATATATATCCTTTATCACCTGTTTGATAAATGCATCGCAAAACATCATTTTCGTTACCCCCAATCGTCTTTTGCCACTGAATATTTGCTGAACCATCCAGTTTAATGATCCAGTAGTCTTCAAACCCTCTTGAATTTTCGGTCTTGTCGCCCGAACTATTCGAATCTGATTTACCACCGCATACATATCCGCCATCAGCAGTTGCGGCAATCGAATAAGGTGCATCTATACCGGCCCCGCCAATCGTATTTTGCCATTTAATATTTCCAGATGAATCCAGCCCCACGATCCAGTAGTCGCCAAAACCCATTGAGTTTTCTGTTTTATCAGCAGAAATATTAGACCATGAGACTGCTGCGAAAACACATCCATTATCCTGTGAAGGCACCACGCTTACTAATTCATCTCCATCACTTCCGCCCATAGTATTATCCCATTGCAGCACACCGGATGAATCGAGTTTAACCAGCCAGCAATCATCAAAGCCTAAACTATTTTCTGTTTTATCACCTGAACTATTGGATTGTGACCATCCACCACAAAAGTATCCGCCATCGGCAGCCTGTGTAATTGTATATAGTTCATCATGATCCGATCCTCCTACCGTATTTTGCCACTGAATATTTCCTGCTGCATTTAATTTTACGATCCAGAAATCGCTTGTCCATGAGAAACCTGTATTAGCTTCTGTTTTATCGCCAGACAGATCAGAGTAGGATGAACCTCCAACTAAATATCCACCATCCTTAGTCTGTATTACAGATGCTAAAATATCTGCAGCGTTTCCTCCAATTGTATTTTGCCATTGAATGTTGCCTGATGCATCCAACTTTATGATCCAATAGTCTGTTGAGCCTTGTGAGTTTTCCGTTTTATCCCCTGATATATTTGAAGCCGAAGTACCGCCACAAATATATCCGCCATCGGTGGTTTGAGAAACGGACTTGAGCTCATCACCATCAGCACCCCCTATAGTGTTCTGCCACATAATATTTCCTGCTGAATCAAGTTTAACGATCCAGTAATCGCCCAATGTATTATTTTCTGTTTTATCGCCACCTATTCCTGATATTGACCATCCGCCACAAATATATCCGCCATCGGCTGTAGGCGCTAAGGAATACAGCATGTCGTCATTCGTGCCACCCATAGTATTTTGCCAGTGAATAGAAGGTGCAACCTGGCTTTTAGCCTTAGTGAAAATACAAAAAGTGATTGCTATACTAATTACTATTTGCTTTTTCATATCAGTGCAGTTTTATTTATTCAAAGATAATATGAAAAAATCTTAATAGACAGTTTTAGTTTATATCTTCCATGCCTTATTTTCCGGCTGAAGTCATTTTTATTAATAGAAATAATTTTAGAGATTAGCATTAAAAAAGTACCATGTTAACTATTGATGAAATTAAACAAAAGCGCTCGCAGGTTAAAAGTATTGCCGATGCTCCCGGCTTTATAAAAGACATAGTTAATGCTGGAGTAATTCGTTATATAAGCTATGTAGTGGATGGACATACCGTGTACTACAGCTTAGATGGCCATGAGGTAATAGATGAACCCACCTATGCTCCAACACAAATTGCCGCCAGCACTAACAGGGAATATTTTATAAAAGAGTTGAAGGAATACCAGAATGGCAAATGGGATTATCTGAATTTTTGCCGGATGTGTGCAGATGTAGGTGTAGAAAAATGGATAGTGGATATGGAATTAATGACCTGCACTTACTGTGACAAAAGAGGGTTTGAAGTTTTAGTAGAACCTCTACCCGTTGATTGATATAATAATTAGTATTATTAAAAACTCTTCTGCTTTATTTTTATTCTTTTTTCGTCCCGGCACATTATCTTCCATAAAAGAATTGATTACAAATAGTATAACCCAATTAAAATCTAGCCGATCCTTATACTCCTAAAACTGCTGCAGGTTTAAACTTTACAACCTTTTTAGCTTTTATAACAATTCGATTGCCGTTTTGAGGGTTCGCTCCTGCCCTTTCATTGCGGCAATGAACGTAAAAAGTACCGAAATTTTTGATGCTTACTTTCTGACCTTGTTCAAGTGCATGTGTTGTTTGGCTGATAAACGCATTAAGAACAATTGCTGCCTGTGTCTTACTGATGCTGGCGCTGTGGGCCATGTGTGTAATAATGCCTGCTTTTAACATGTGAGAGTATTTTAGTTAATGAAGTGTGAAAATTAATACTGCGATAAGGAAAAATAACGTACTCTAAATAAAAAAATTAACAGGTTACTGTGGAAAATAGGCTTAAGGAGGATTAGAAAACCAGAGTTCTAAAATATCACACTTTCAAATCAGCTTTATATTTGAATGAATACGTCCAAAGTTGAAATTTCATATTCATTCTTATTGCTAATTGTTTTCAAAAGCGAAAAAAGGTATTCTAAAGAGAAAGTTTGCCTTTGATTTATTTATTTCCCCCAAGCATGCAATTATGAAATACAAATAGTATAATTGCATTGAAAAACTAACTCTCTTGTCATGAAAACATTTAATATAGGGTCATTCCTTATGTCCTTACTTTCAGTTGGACTAAGCATTCTAACAGTTTATGTTTTATACCTAAAGCAATTATTAGGTAGCTTCCACTCTTTCCTGTTTATTTTATTTACAGGTCCTGAATTCTATTTTAGCTTCGAATACTCGTTTAAGAGTGGGTATCATAATTTTGTTTTTCTATTCCTGATCCAAGCACTATTGATAATCCTCTGTTATTTTTCAGCTGGCCTCTTCAAATTAATCAGACAGAGTATCTGAAGCCTCGTTTACATCTGCGGCTTCATGGAGTTTTTGTGACTTTTTGCGTGGAGGTTCAATGGAAGGTGCTGGCTTAAATTTTACAACCTTGCGTGCAGATATAATAACAGGAGCACCGGTTTTCGGATGCACGCCTTTGCGTTCTTTACGCTTGGTAACGGTAAAGGTACCGAAGCCCACCAGTTTTACACTTTGTCCTTTTTTTAAAGCACCTGTTGTTTCTTTTAGAAATGCATTGAGCGCGGCTTTTGCCTGTGCGGGTGAGAGTTTTGCTTTCCTGGCAATACTTTCAATTAGATCAGCTTTTATCATACGTGAGAATATGTTTTTAAATGACGTAATGAAAGTACAAAAATTAATTCATAAGAAAGAAAAACATTCACACAAAATATACTCCCCCTGATATGCACAACAGGACGTCAGCTAAAAATATTCTTAGAGGATCAGTTGCCTGATACACTGCTAATGCAACCTCACGTTTTTAATTGCTTGCAGTAAGCTTTTTAGAAGGCTTGAAGCTAACTGCCTTTTTTGATTTAGTTTTACTACCAGCTTTAAGATTAGGATTCAACTTGTTTTTATGTTCGGCAACAGAAAAAGTCCCGAATGAAGCCAGCTTTACATCTTCACCTTTTTGCAAGGCAGTACTCATGTTAATTAAAATTGTAGCGAGTGCCTCTTTCGCCTTGGCAGTAGATATTTTAGCTTCCCTGGCCATTACCTGAACAAGATCATTTTTTTGCATTGTAGTATGTTATGTAGTGTTAAGTGAAGTTGCTAAAGTAACTCGCTTTGTACTTAAAGCATTGATTGTAAATATGAAATATGAACCATTAAATGTGCAAAAGATAAGGGCATGCTTAACATGTCGACAGGAAGCTGATTCACGTGCCTGTTGTGTATATTTGAAACCATTCAATACGCAAGGTTCCGTATTTAATGAAATGCTATGACAGAATATTTATCCTATACATTTGATGATAACGAGGAGTTCATTAACACATTTGATGAAGCACCTTTATGGAGCGCCTCTTTCGGGCTCTTGTTGCTTAAACATTTAGAACTTAAACCAAACATCACAGTGATTGATATTGGCTCCGGTGCAGGGTTTCCTCTATTGGAATTAGCCGGACGGTTAGGAAAATCATGTAAGCTATTCGGAATTGATCCATGGGCCAATGCTAACAAAAGAGCAAAGCAAAAGATAAAAAATTACGGCCTTAAAAATGTAGAACTCATTGAAAGCTCAGCCGAACAAATTCCTTTTGATGCAGGAACCATTGACCTTATTGTTTCGAATTTAGGTATCAATAATTTTAGTGACCCGCCTTTAGTTTTTAAAGAATGTAGCCGCGTTTTAAAGACTGGAGGAAAACTTGCATTAACAACTAATTTAAACGGACACTGGAAAGAATTTTACAGCGTTTTTTATTCAACCCTTAAACAATTGGAAAAAGATAATTTATTACCACTTCTTAAACAGGATGAAGAGCACAGAGGTTCCATAGAAAGTGTTTCTAATTTTTTTACGGATAGCGGCTTTAAGGTCGCCAGACATTTTGAAGAAAGTTTTGAAATGAAATTTTTAGATGGAAGTGCTTTTCTGAATCACTACTTTGTAAAACTTGGCTGGCTTACTACATGGATGAAAATTTTCCCAAAGGATGAATTGAAAGAAATATTTTTTACTCTGGAGGAAAACTTAAATTCTTTTTCACAAAAAAATAATGGGCTTACCTTAATGGTTCCTACGGCATTTATGGAGGGAGAAAAAATATAATATTTGATATTCAACCTTTTCTTTATAAGCAGCTATTTATTCCTGTTTGACATTAGCGAAAGTCAGCTATAATACTACATTTGCAATAGAACAATGAAGGCCATGAAATCTTTCCTCTAAGCCTTTTTCATAAAACAAAAAATTAACAGCTAAATAAAAAAACCTATGAAAAAACTATTTCTAATTGCATGCTCATTTTTTATTATGGGAGTAAAAGCAAACGCAGTCAGTTTGTTTAAAGCCACATTAACCATAACTAACCAGAATTTTTCAGGCTATAAAAAAAGTATCCGAGCACTTGATGGTGGAACTGCAATACATGGTATTTCCTATGACATTAACGGTAATAATGCCTATTTCATATTAAAACTTGACTCTAGTGGTAATACAATGTGGACGAAGTTTTTTGGATTAAATCAAACCGGAGGTTATTATCAATCATGCCTGCAACAAACTCCTGACAGCGGATTTTTCTTTGGATGGGATGGTCCGAATAGCCCAATGGGTGGGTACTGTAAAGGTTTTACGATAAACCGTTTGGATAAAAACGGGAATATTATTTTCAGCAAAGAAAAAATCACCAGCAACGATTTTACATTTCTTACTATGAGAAATCTTTACGTTGTACCTGGAACAGATACTGCTGTTTATATAGAATCACTTTCGTCTAATTCCAGTAGTTACCTGAATAAAATTTCATCAACGGGCACAGTAACTAATTTGAGTTATGCAAGGGACAACCTGAATGGGCATTCCTATTATAATTTTAGTGTTATTTCTAATGGGGGAGTACCTGACGGATACCTAGCTATGGGAAATGCAGCAAGTTTAATAAGACTTGGAGTTTCTGGAAATGTAATTTGGTCCAGAAACTATCCTAATGCAAATTTTTCTAACGTTTTACTTTTGGGTAATTATTATTATGCAGTATCAGATAATAATTTGATCAAACTTGATTTAAGTGGTAACGTGGTTACAGCCCGGCAATTTCCAGGCCCAATAATGTCTCTATCTGCAAATGGACCAGGAAAAATATTATTAGCGGGAGCTATCGGAAATAATTATTGTATGATGGAAATGGATACAACATTTGGTATTATACGAACCAAAGTATCATCAGATATTGCAGCAGATCTCTTTAACTTATATGGTGCTAATGTAGACCCGCAAACGAAAGAGTTTAGATTTTTAGGAGCTGATGACGTAACAATTACTTTCGAAAAAGCTACCATTGATAGTTCATGCTCTTTTCATGACACAACCATTACCACCTCTATTATAACTTTTACGAGCACTGCTTATGGTAATGCAACAACCTTTACAGCCAGCATTGATCCGGGGAATGATATTGCCACAATTATAACTTCAACCAGCACTACTAGTTGCAGTATATCTTACACACCTCCTGCTCCAAAAACAGTTTTTAAAGCCTTTATACCCACTAATCGTTTAGCATCAACCATCCCTACCAAGGATGGGGGTAGTATTTCTGTAGGCGATGATGGAGCCAATAATGGTTGCCTGCTTATGAAACTGGACAACCATGGAAATGTTTTATGGAGTAAAAATTATTATAGCGGTTTTACCTACGGAGCTGTTTTAAAATCTTTTGTAGTGGAGTTGCCTGATTCAAGCCTGTACCTTGGAATAAACGGACCTGTTGACCAGGGCGTAGTTGGTAATAATACCAGGTATATTTTTTACAGGCTTAGCAGCAACGGCACCATTTTATATAGCTATCAATCGGATATTCATGGAGGAGAAGATTCAGGACAGATTCTCTCAGATATGAAACTAATACCTAATACTGATACGTTAGTGTATGTTATAAGATATTATGATGACTTAAACAATTCGTATAATTCGTCATTATGTAAAATGGGCCCTAACGGAGTAGAGACTGTTATAAGTGAAAAAGGCCAGCCCTCCCCCAGCGGTTATGTCTTTTATACTGTTACTCCTGTTACCAATGCTGGGGCTGCAGATGGGTTTATTGTTACAACAGCATCAACTGCGCAGGCGCCTAACCAAACAGGGCTAATGAAAATAAACAACAACGGCACTGTAGCGTGGCAGATACAGTTATCAGGTGCATCTGTTGTATCAGGTGTTACACAACTGGGTAATGAGTATTATGCAGTAGGTACAGGGTTTTCCGGTGGCAATCCCGCAGGTTATTTCTATAAGTTAAGTAGTACCGGCAGTTTACTTCTGTCTACTATATCAGGTAATGTGCCGTATGGCAACACCGTTTTATATGAAGAGCAAAATTCATTTAGTGCAGTGGGGAATTCTCATTTAGTAAATGCCTATAATAGTGTTGTTGGCAAGCCTTTAGCAATTGAATTTGATCTGTCAGGTAATATTACAAGGGCAAAGACAGCCAGTTATTCAGGTGATTATACCATATCAGGCATTGACCCTGTTAACGAGGAATTATATTTTACCAGCATTCCTAATTCCCTCCCCGATCTGACATTTGAAAAGATGAGCTTTACTAACTCCTGCAGTTTTTATGATACTACACTAAATACAGTGCCATATGCTGCTACAGCAGGATCATTCACTCTGCCCTTTACTCCCTTAAACGATACAACTCAGTTTACAGCAGGCCCACCTACACCAATAAATTTAGGTTTAACATCAGTAGTAAACTGCCTCGATACAAATGGATGCACATTACCTATTGCTTTAATTAATGCAGGAGGTGCAACAACGTTTTGTCCCGGTGACAGTGTATTGCTAACCGCTACTGCCGGAACCGGATATACCTATCAATGGAAAAAAAATAATGTGACTATTGCTGGACAAACAAATGCTACTTATTATGCCAACACTTCAGGCACTTATCTGTGTGAAGTAACCAATTCATGCAACACTATTTTGTCTAATACTTTAACAATAACTGTTAGCTCCACTCCTGTTACGGCTATTACTGCAGGTGGACCTACTTCTTTTTGTTCTGGTTCCAATGTTTTACTAACAGCAAATACTGCTTTAGGATATCAGTGGAAACTCAATGGTAGTAACATCGGTGGGGCAACAAGTCAGACATATACAGCTACAGCAACGGGAAGTTACACATGCAGCATTACTCAAAGTTGTGGTACCGGCACTTCCAATGCAATTGGTATCAATGTGATCATACCTCCAACTGCATCCATTACTGCAGGAGGAGTAACTACTTTTTGTTCGGGACTTTCTGTAACACTTAGTGCGGCAACTGCTTCAGGGTATTCTTATCAATGGCAATTGAACAGTGTAAATATTGCTGGCCAAACCAGTGCTAATTACGTTGCAAATGCTTCAGGAAATTATACCTGTGTTGTTACGAACACTTGTGGTGTAAGTACTTCTAACAGCATTGCTGTTTCCGTTTTACCTTTGCCTGCAACACCGTTAATTACTCCCGGAGGTTCATCTACAGTTTGCTCGGGACAAAGCATAACATTTATAACACCACTAGTAGTCGGGTATACTTACCAGTGGAAAAGAAATGCAACGGTTCTGGGTACCACTACCAACTCCCTTACAACGGCAACTGCAGGAACCTATACCGTCATAGTAAACAATGGTACATGTCCCAGCTTACCATCAACAGGTAGTGTGCTTACCGTTAATCCACAACCAACAGCCACTATTACTCCTGCCACACCTACTACGGTATGTGCAGGAGGTGGAGTTGTCCTGAACGCAAATACTGGCACAGGATTAACCTATCAATGGCAGAAAACTTCTGTAAATATCGGAGGTGCAACTTCAGCCACCTACATAGCAACAACAGCGGGATCTTATAGAGTTATGGTTACTAATGCAAATGGATGTACTAAGATATCCAATGCCATTGCTGCAGCTTTTACAGGTACCAGTGTAACAGCAGGTATTACAGTGACCGGACCAACAACTTTTTGTGTGGGTGCAGGAACTTTCCTGAAGGAAACTACATCCATCCCGGGTTATGGTTACCAATGGAAATTAAACGGAGCTACCATTGCCGGTGCAATAGCTGATAGCTATGTACCAATTGCTTCCGGAAATTATACAGTTACTGTAACAGCGGCTTGTGGATCGGCTACATCTGCGATACAATCCATTACAGTTAATCCAACACCTTCAGTTTCTATAACTGCGCCTAATGGTACTGTTTTATGCCCTGCACCAACTCTTGAGCTGGATGCCACCGGAACAAATATTGTTTCCTATCAATGGCAACTGAATGGTTCAAATATTTCAGGTGCTACTGCTGCTATTTATAACGCTTCTCTGGCCGGAAATTACACTTGTATTGTCACCAACGCATGTGGAACAGCCACCTCTAATGTTATTGTACTCACGGGTGGTGGTACCCCTCCTGTTGCAACCATTACCGCCAATGGCCCTACCACATTTTGTGATACCGATAGTTTATTGCTAAGTGCACAAACAGGAACAGGCTACAACTATCAATGGCAGTTAAACGGCAGCCCTGTAAACGGTGCTACCAATTCCGATTACATGGTTTTTGCTTCAGGTAATTATGCATGTGTTGTAACAGCGGCTTGTGGCAGTGCTACCTCTAATATTATTACAACTACAGTAAATATTACACCTGCACAGCCCGGAACTGTTACAAGTATTTCACAGGCATGTAACCCGGTTAACAATGTGCCTGTTTCCATTAGTGCTGTGCCGGGAGCTACTTCCTATCATTGGTATGCTGTGAATCCTACCATAACATTTAACGGTCCTGTGGACGGACTTACTGCCAGCGTAAACTTACTACCCTCTACCAATTCAGGATACAACATTTGGGTGGAGGCTATTAACAATGGTTGTGTAAGCCAACCTCGTGTTAAATTTATTCGCAGGTCGTTATCCGTACCTGCTTCTGTCATTGGTGGAACGCAAGTGTGTGTGCCTCAAACAGGGGTTAGTTATTCATGCGCTGCCATTACCGGGGCTGATGATTATTTATGGACAGTGCCAGCAGGAGTTAGTATAACATCAGGACAGGGCACCAATGCCATTGTTGTTTCCTTTGCCGGTAATTACACAACAGGTTCTATCTGTGTTTCGGCAAGGCTTAACTGCGGATTTGCTACTGTTCCAAAATGTAAAACGGTTATCTCCATTGGCAATTCAACGCTTCCTATCACCAATCTTACAGGGCCTACTTATTTATGCCCTGGAAACAGTTATAATTATTCTGTTACCAATATAAGCGGTGCTACTTTCAACTGGACCGTTCCTGCCAATGTAAATATTATAGGGCAAGGCACCAATGCCATTACCGTTACACCCCAAGCCGGATTTTCATCGGGTAGTATATGCGTAAATGCCACCAGTGGCTGTGCTACCAGCTTAACAAAGTGCACCGGTGTGGCTACTTCTACTCCCGGCAGGCCTTCAGGTATTGCCGGTATACTGAATGGGGTTTGTGCTACTTCACAATCCTATACTGCTGCTTCTGTTTCCGGGGCTACAGGCTATAACTGGACTGTTACAGGAGGTACTATTTTAACAGGGCAAGGCACTCAAACAATATCAGTACAATGGAATAGTACAGGAACATCAGGAATATTGGAAGTAGCTGCTGTTAATGGTTGCGGCACGGGTTTAGTTCGCTCAGTAGGTATAACACTGAAACCTGAAACAGCTGCTGCCATTTCAGGGCCTGCAGCGTTGTGTGCAGGTTCAGTTAATAATATGTTTTCTATTCCTGTTGCCAACGGAGCTTCTACTTATATATGGCAAATTACTCCTGCAGGTTCTAACATCGTTTCAGGACAGGGAAGCACATCCATCAGTGCTACCTGGGGTTCGTCCTCAGGAACAGTATTGTGTACTCCTTCCAATGCATGTGGCACCAGCAAAACAAAAACATTTACAGTAACAGTTAATTGCAGAATTGGAAATGGCGAAGTGGCCGATGAAACCGCTTCCATGGAATTAACCGCTTACCCTAATCCGTTTAATGGCAAAATAAATCTCCTTTTAAACAGTAGCAATGATGCAACGGTGAATATTAAAGTTACCGATATTGCAGGAAGAATAATTTCAGAGCAATTCATCAATGCCAACACAGTTTATTCATTGGGAGAATATTTACCCGGTGGAATTTATTTTGTTGCTGCCAAACAAAATGATACTGTAAAAACTATTCGCATTGTGAAAAATCAATAGCGAATAAATTATCAGGATCAACTGAAAGCCTGCCCTGAAATGGCGGGCTTTTTTTGTTGAAATGCAATCTAGCTGTTAGGCCCGTTTATGCGCATTCTCATGTATGGGAATTTCGACCTTGAATAACACAAGAAATAATGCAGTAACATTTGCTTATCCTTACGCGTCATACGTTATCAACTATGAAAAACTATGTCAAACTACTCACCCGCAAAAAATAACATCAGGCAAATTGCTTGTTTACTGCTAATTGTATTTAACATTCAATTAAGCTATGCACAAATAAAGGATTCAATACCAAACCGGTTTATATTTAAATCACTTTACAATTATGCTATCCAGGAAGATGTAAAAACAATGTTGTCTGTTTTAGATACCCTGCCTGAATCACGTTTAACACCAGATGATCAGCTGCTCAAAAAGAAATTGTATACTCGATTTACAACGACAAAAGAAAAATATGATTACGGCACCACCGATCCTATGCTGATGGGTGTGATCGATATTTACAGGAATTATTGGACCTCTATTTTACTCAAACAAAAATCAATAGAGCCTGCAGATTCTTTATTGATGCAACAACTTTCTGAATTCCTTTTAAAAAAATATGCTGTTACTAATAAATGGAATGAAGCAGAAGTTAAAGCCAGTCCTATGAAATATTTTTCTCAATTACTTACAAAGAGTAATTATTTCAATAATGTTGATGGCAAGACGGGTAACCTATACGATATATACATATGGAAAACACAGGACACTGTTGATTATAAAGTTGAACTGACTGATGGAGTTATTACAGTTCCTGTGCTATTTATGAAAGATATAATTACACTGGGCTGGGAAGAATACGCCACGTTTGGGGCCGCTTACCCGGGTGGCTGGCCCTTCGATAATATGTTGTATTGTGTTGCAAAAGCATACGATACTAAAAATGAAACCTTCTCTGTGAGCTATCTTGCGCATGAGGCACAACATTTTTCGGACATTAAAACATATACAGAAATTCCATCGTGGCATTTGGAGTATCGTGCCAAATTAGCTGAACTAAGTAAAGCCAGTGAAACCATGTCGAAACTACTAACAGGTTTTACCAGGGGCGCAAAGAATGACAGCACCCTTACTCACCCTTTCGCTGAGTATTGCGTAATGCACAGCCTATCTCAGCAATTTTTTAGAGAAGAATGGACAATGGACTTCACAAAATGGAATGCCATAGCTGTGGCAGACATCAACAAAAAGGCAGGCTTACTGCTTGCTGAAGATTCAAAAAAACTAACCCGCAAAAACTAACAGGTTCCCATTTATTGAAAGATCAGGATACTATAATAAAAAAAAATAGCTTATAAAGTGAGTCATCTTTTTCTTAATGAATTCAGGCTAAGTACCGTAAACAGGATCATCAATCCCGGAAACAACATCAGCCACCATGCCTGGATATTTTCTTTTCCCTGCGCAATTAAATTTCCCCATGTAACCGTTCCGGGGGATACACCCAGTCCTAAAAAAGCTAATCCTGATTCAGCAAGTATAACCGCTGAAATTCCATAGAAAAAAACAGGCGCAAGAACAGGAAAAACATTGGGTAAAATATGCTGTGTAATAATCTGTCGGGTCGATAAACCTGTAGCAATAGCTGCTTCTACAAAACCACTTTGCCGCAAGCGCATTACTTCAGCACGTATCATTCGTGAAAGGTCGGTCCACTCCATAATACCGAAAACAAAAATTAAAGTAAATACTGAAGGCTTGCTTATAGCAACAAGGCTGATAACTAAAATAACTTTAGGTACAGCTGTAAATAATTCAGTAATACGAGTCACAATACCATCAACCGGTATTGTTATGCTGTTTCTATTTTGAAATCGTAGGGTCAAAAACTTCGCAGCTTTGTGAAACAAAAAAATCATAGACGCCACAATAACCAATGAAAATAAAATATGAGCAACACCCGAAACAACTCCATTATTTAAAGAAGAAACAATTTCAAACCGTTGCACATAATATCCATAAAACCAGCTTAAGAATAAACCTACACACATCATCAAAAAGTAAAAGCGGTTAATGATCATTCCTTCTGCAGCAAAATAACCCGAAAGGATTCCTGTGATCAAAGCAATAAAGCCTGTGATGAGCATAGCAAAAAATGCAATCGATAGACTATAGCGTGTTCCATGTATAACTCCTGACAAGACATCACAACCCCGCGCATCTGTTCCCAACCAATGACGAAAGCGCGATGGCAGTTCCTGTTGTACACCTTTTTCAGTGATAAAGTAATTCTTTTCTAATGGACTGTGCAGCCCTAAATTATCAGCATCAGTAATACCAGGGTTGTATGCAACAGGTGCAAAAATTATCTTATCATAAGCATCCTTATTTTGCAAATAAGCATTGCGATAATTACCATGAAGCAATAAACTATTGCTTTCCACTTGCCGGTTAATTTTTTCTTTCACCAGCAATGGCTTTTCAGTAGCAATAAAGTTAGCTAAGAAAGAGAACACCACCATCAACAAAAGCCATGATACAGCAAATGGATTTTGTTTGAAAATGCCAGCTAACTTTCTCCACATGAGCATCAGTTTTTATGGAAAGAAATTCGTGGATCCAACTGTGAAGTAATAAAATCGCTGAGTATAAAACCTATCAGTGTCAAAATTCCTGTAAGCATAAATACGGCAGCAATAACCGGGTAATTTCTGCTCACTGCTGCATTAAAAGTTTCCAAACCAATACCGGGAATAGAAAACAATGTTTCAATAATAACAGAACCACCCAATATTGCAGGAAACACATTCGTAAATACGGCAGCCAAAGGCAACACAGCATTCTTTAACGCATGCTTAAAAACAATCGTTCGGGGGTGTAATCCTTTTGCATAGGCTGTTTTTACATAGCCTGCTTTCAATTGCCCATTCAATAAACTTTTTGTTGTTCTTAATAAAAACGCAAACGTTGCATACGTATAGCAAATGAGTGGAATGAATAAATGCAAAATTGTGATACCCATTTTATCAGCAAAAGAAGTTCCGGGTAAGAATCCACCCAGTGGTTTTACTCCTGAGGAAGGTAAAACATTCAACACATCAGGGTTGGAAAGTATAAATAACAACGCCACTCCCAAAAGATAAACCGGTGTTGCATAAAACACGCTTACCACTAAATCAAAAAATGAATTAAGCCCTTTTTTGTTTTTATAAACCAGCCAGGCTGCCAAAGGAACACTTAATGCGTAAGCAAAAAGTACAGAAGTCAGTGTCAGCAATAATGACCAACCTGTTCTTTCTTTTAAAATAGTGATAACTGGCTTACCTGTATAATACGATGTACCTAAATTTCCTGACACCATTCCCCTATTGTTTTCATCACCGAAGAACCATGAATGAAATTGGTTATTGGAATTGACATTTATCACAGGAACATATCGCCTCCATCCTTTTTTATTTTGTAGCAGGAGAGAAAACTTATCGTTGATATAAACAGGCAATGCAGAAAATGCGCTAAGCGTCTTTAGCTCAACGCTCATCAATTGTAATTGCTGCTGAATATTAGTTTCATTTGTTTCAATCTTCAATGCTCTCAACTGTGTCAACACTTCATTAATCTCAGTACGATATGCAACCTGGTCTTTTACTAACATTAATCCCGCTTCAACATTTTTTATGGCATCATAATAACTGCAAACATTTTTATAATCCCCGTACGTATTCAACAACTGATAAAACGCATTCTTTTCCTTAGGTTCATTAAAGTAACGATATGCATTTGCTTCGGCTAATGTGGTAATAGAAAAATAAAACAAAGGCTTATCTAAACCCAATCGCTGAGCCAGCTTCTCTTTTCGGTTTTGATAATCGGCTGATGAAACAGAAACGCCTTCACTCCTCATCAGCATCTGGTCCAGTGCATCACCGGGCACACTTCGTGTTAATAAAAAAGTACAGGCTATGAGTAAAAGGCAAATGGGCACAAAAAAAATAAGCCGCTTACTGAAATAAGTACCCACGTTGTAATTTAGTTAAGGATTAACAGCATCTTTGTCCACAGCACTTCCGGGTAGCAACTTCAAGTTGTTAAGTAAAATGCCTGGTTTCTCAAAAAACATTTCGCAGTTACCAAAACGTTTATGTACGGCCACCCTGCGTTGAGAGTTAAACATAAAAATATAAGGATAGTCATTTACCACTATCTGTTGAAAGCGACCATCCAAAGCAATACGTTTTGCATCGTCCATTTCATATTTCATGCTATCAATAAGGGCATCGCTTTCAGGGGTGCCGAAACCTGAATAATTATCTCCATTATCTGTCCAGCTTTGCGAATGCCATATCTGCGTGTAATCCTCGGGGGCAACAGAAGTTGTCCATACACTTAACATCATATCGAAATTATGTGTATGCGCTCTCTCCAATACGGTTGGCACATCAAGCGGGGTAACATTTACAACAATGCCTGCCTTTTTCATTTCGCCTGCCATCAGCAATGCAAAATCCTGCCAATCAGGAATACCTGCATACACATTCAAATTAAATTCAAACGGTGTTTTAACTCCATCAATCGTTTTGTCAAGCACGCCATCATTATCACTGTCTTTCCAACCCGCTTCAGCTAAAAGTCTTACCGCTTCGTTAAAATTATATTCTGTTGCTTTCAGGTTCTTATTAAACTCCTTTTTGTAATGGCAAACCGGGCCCTCCTGTCGCTTATACTGGCCCATGTACACTACTTTGTTTATTTGCTCATAGGGTACCAGCATGCATATAGCTTTGCGCACTTTAACATCGTTAAATAATTTTTTGTTTTTAACACCATCAGGCTTTGTGTTAAATGCAGCATACGAATAATTATAGGTGTTGGTAAAACGCGAATTGTAATTACGGTTGAACAGGCTATCCTGCTGCAATGCGAATAGTGATTTGGTAGCTAGTGTAGTACTTGCATCAAAGCTTTGTTTTTTAAATTCCAGTATGTTACTGTTGGGATCCTGGTTTATTTTAAAAATTATTTTTTCTGGATAAGCTGTTTCAAAAGCATCTTTAGAATTCCTTGTCCAGTGATTTACTTTTTTTACCAGCGTTAAATATTGGCCCTGCTGCCATTCTTCTACTTTATAAGCACCCAACCCGTTCAGCTTTTTAGGATCAAAACCCACATCTTCTGCATTAAATGTTTTGCTCCACTCTTTCACATCTGACTTTGCTGTTTTTTCAAAATCTTTAGCACTTAGCTGCCCAACAGTATAATTAGCAAGCACATTTTCCGGATCGTAGAACTTACGTTGCATAATAATAATGTCGCCCCATATAGCAACGTCCTGTATATAAGGTTTTTTTACTTTAATAGTAAAAATACGTGGGTTAGCTGCATCAATAACAATGTCGCTCATGTTCTCCAGGTAAGGTTTAAAAAAATCGTTCTGCGTAAAAGGGCACTTGTATGCTTTCAGGCTAAAAATAATATCATCAACGCTCAGCTTATCACCATTGTCCCAGGTGGGTTCATCGCGCAATTCATACGTGTAGCTCATATCCTTCTGCGAGTAAACGGGAAGGCTTTTTACCAGTGAAGGGCGTAGTTTGTTGCTGTAATAGTCTATATTAATAAGGAAATATTGTGTGTACAGCATTACCTCGCTGCGCATAAGCGTTTTTCCATTTGTCGGATGCAGATTATCGGGCTCCTGCAATACCTGGTATACCAGTGTGTTTTCTTTTTTCCAGGTGGCATCCCACGTTTTTGCATCGGCAATTTGAACAAACTGCAACGAGTCGCTGCTTTGCACAACGTCATAGACGCCATCATTATTTTTTTTTGACTGGCAGGCTGCTAATAGCAATAGCAGGGTAAGCCAATTGAAACTTTTATTCATATAACAGGTTGAACGGCAATATTAAATCATAAGAATTAAATATCTGAATAAATTTTCGAAACTTTATTCTCAGGATTTTGATTGAATGCTCCTTTTTATATCTTTGCCGCCCGTAATAATGGTGAGGTGCCTGAGAGGCCGAAAGGAACAGTTTGCTAAACTGTCGTACGGGTAACCGTACCGAGGGTTCGAATCCCTCCCTCACCGCACCATTGTTGAATCGGGGCGTAGCGTAGTCCGGTATCGCGCCTGCTTTGGGAGCAGGAGGTCGTCAGTTCGAATCTGGCCGCCCCGACATAGTAAGTCAAATGTTTAAAGTCTAAAGTTTAAAGTTAATCCAGCTTCAAACTTTAGACTTTAAACTTTAGAGTATCCTGGTCTCGTAGCTCAGCTGGATAGAGCAGCTGCCTTCTAAGCAGCAGGTCATTGGTTCGAATCCAATCGGGATCACCTCAAGCCACAGAAATGTGGCTTTTTTATTTGGGCAACCGCTATTTAAACCGGCACCTCTTAAATTCCTGCAAGTAAAAAATAAAACTATTCTTTTATTGCACACACCTTTATACTTTTGGTTGCGTTCTGCTATTTTGCATTGTTGTACAAAAAATCATAAAGCAAAAGCACATGAAAAAATTATTACTTACGCTCTTAAATTTAAATTTCCTGTCATTTGCTGCTAATGCACAAGTATCGGGATCATCAGACGTTTGCCCTGCAAATGTTTATTCTTATTCAGCAAGTATTGCTGGTGCTACCTCCTACACATGGACCTTGCCTTCAGGCTGGTATAATGTTTCAGGGCAAGGAACTGCTACTATTAGTGCCGTATGTAATATGACTGATGGAAATGTTTGTGCCGAAGGATTTAATTCCGGTGGAACTTCATTAGGCACTGTTTGTCTTCAAACAACATTTGGCGGTGGTGGCTCAGGTTGGGATGTAATGCCTCCCAACAGCGATGTGTGTAACGGAGGAGGCCCTGTGTCTTTATCTTTAGTGCCTAACGGTACAGGAGGCAGCTGCCCTAATGGTTGCGGCAACGGAATACCTGTACCCAACCTGCAATACTGTATTTACGATAACCCATGGCCAACCGGAAACTGGGTAGCATTTGTTAACGGAGGTAGTTTCTTCTCTGCAGGAGGTGTGTATTATATTTATCAGTGTGATGTGTCTGCCGGCAATAATCCTCCCCAGGCTGTACGTATAGAAGGTGGTTGTGCTGCTGCTACCATAAACAACGTTGCATCTGTAACTGCCAACATTCCAATTCCTCCTTATGTTTATCAAACTCCTTTGGATCCATGTATCGGTGATACTGTTGTATTAAATGCAATGGGAACAAATCCCTGCTGGGGTTGCCTTTTAATGATAACAGGTATGAATTTACTTTCGCCACAGTTTGGCAGCAGTGCATATTTTGAAATTACATCGTTACCTGCATCGGCTGATGTTTCAGCAATTGACATGAATGGTTGCCTTGCAGCTGATGTATATACTGTAACCACAGGCATTTGCTCTCCTAACTGCCTTGTAGGTTCATACGCTTTAAATGGGAACGCAGCAGACAGCAGTGGAAATAACCAGGATGGAACACTAAGTGGTTGCACTCCAACTTTCAACCGAAATACAACACCTTACAGTGCACTTCATTTTGATGGAATAAACGACCGTATTGACCTGCCTAATGATTTTGATTTTCCTCAACGCACATGGAGCCTTTGGTTTTATGCTGATACCATTACCACAGCCGTTTCACAGATCATAGATGATGACCATGCCAACCTCCAGTATGCTCAAACAGAAATATTTTTACGCGAAATCAACGGTGTTGATAATTTATATATGTCCATTGGCGATAATGCAACAGGCCTCGTAACACCCGTAAATGAAAAGCAATGGTACCACATTGCACTGGTACGTGATGCAAATAAGCTGCGCTATTACATCAATGGATGCATTGCCGATTCAGTAACTATAGCCGCCAGTTTTAATAACCATTCACAGGATGGCTTATCAACTGTAAGTTTAGGTGTTGGCAGGTTTCACAACAACAATTACTTTAAAGGAATACTGGACGATGTAAAAATTTACCAATGCGCCCTCTCCGATTCTGAAATAAATATACTGGCCGATACACTTTGCAACCCGCTATTTGTTAAAGAGCAAAGCAATGCATTTCAAAAAATATTTATTTACCCTAGCCCGGCAAACAGCCATGTTATTATTTCTTCAGCCATAAAAACGAACAGCATTCTGCAAATAGTGAATGCAGCAGGGCAGGTTGTTTTTGAGGACAAAAACTTTGCAGGAAATAGTAAAATTGACATCAGTAAATTTAAGCAAGGTGTTTATTTTGTTAAGGTAAATAATGAGCAGGTTAAGTTTGTGAAACTTTAGGACTGCGCAAGAAAGAAATTACAACAATTTGCCAAGGGAGACTATGAAAGTACAGGAAACTTATTTAATGCAAACAATCCGCTTCATATCAGACATAAAACGACCTTCGGCTTTTAAAAAGTAAACGCCATTTGATAAAGACATTTCCGAAATGGAAAAATTTCTTCTGACGGCATCCGCATACCCATCATAAATTATTTTTACTTCTTCACCTAACATATTGGTAAGAGTGACTTTTAGTTTCCCGGGCTCTTTCATAAAAACAGAAAAACTTATTGCTGAACTAAACGGATTGGGAGATACATTACTTAAGTGAAATTGCGGAAGGGCCGCTTCGGCAATACCTGTGGTGCCGCCCGGAAAATTACCTAGTTGAAACACAGTTCCGGAAGCCTCAGATGACACCCATGCCTGGCCGGTAGCGTTATCCAAACCCAATCCGCTTAATTGGGTAACACCTGCCGGCAAATCATACATCTGTACAAATGTTCCGGTGGGCGTAAATTCTGCAATGCTGTCTTTGTTGCTGCTTACTACTAATAAATTTCCGTTTGCGCCCACATCCAGGTCCCCAAAAAATACACTCATGTAATTTGTTATCTGAAAAGTTTGAAGTGTATCGCCTGTTAAGGGATCAATTTCGGCAATAATATTTTCAATAGGTGCAGCCGGAACGTTATCCTGCAACATGAAAAATGTGTTTCGCTGCGGATGATAAGCGCCTCCTACCACGTGGTCGGTACCAAAGCTTGTGGGTAAAGTATCTATAATAGTTCCGGTAACATTATCAACTGCATAGATCTCAGCAGCATCAACTTCACCATTAATAAAAAGCAATTGACCTTTTGGAACGATGTTGCCATTCATCCATAGTTGTACAGGAGCCATTTCAATATCCACATCATTAGCAGTACCTCCGGCAACCGGAATGGTGTTTAGTAAATTGCCTGTGGTGTCATAGCACAATATAGTATTATCACTGCAGCCATAAACCCATACGTGTGCCGAATCAGTATCATAACCAATACCGCAAAGTGTGGTGGTAGCCGCAGGGTTAAATGAACTTATAACTGTCATTTGTGCTTTTGCACTTACTGCAAAAAGAAAACAAGTGATGATGGCGAATAATTGTTTTTTCATTTCTAATTCTTTTAGTGTGTGTTTTGAAAATCTGCTTTATGCTGCACAAAAATGCCCGGAAGAGCATGAATGGTCAATCACCAATTATGGTGAATTATGGTGTAACACATCAAAAAGCAAAAGGGATAAAGCCGAAACTTCATCCCTTTATTATTTATTAGTTATTATTTATAGATCCTGATTCTTTACAACTCAACACTCCGCTCATCCCTCACATAAACAGGCTCCATCTCACCACTCAACTCCTCCAGGCTAAAATCATTTCGCTCTATTACCAAAGGCTTGTAACCCTCTTTCTCTATCAGTAATTTAAATCCAAGTGCACGCAAAGCATCCATCTCACCTTTAAAGTTAGCAAGCAATTGCTCTGCTTGTTCAACCACATTTATTTTCACCCCTTCAATAACATTACCTGTAACCTTATCCTTTATCACAACCTTCTTAAATCCCTTCTTCTTTCTGCCAACACTATATACACGCCTTATATTAAAATAAGTTCCACAGTACCGGTCATGTTTACCGCTCTGTACTTCTATAAGCGGGTCAATAGTATCCTTCAGTATTAGTAAGCATTCCTTCAATAAACGCTTAGCTTCTGCATGATGTCCCGCAGTTTCATGCTTAAACACCTTGTTTTTATCTGCATCATTGTAGTAACTCTTCGCAAGCTCAGCAAATTCAACTAACGATGTCCTGCTCTTTCCATAACGTTCAATGTCTTTCACCTTCATCGCAAGATCTTTCACTATACGACAGCGCAAAACCAATGCACTATCGGTGGCACGGTTCCAATCACTGAAGGAACTGTGTGCAGCCCTGTACAAATCCATATCCTTTGCCTCCCGCGCATATGTCTTCACTAGCTTACTCACCATCAAGCCCTCAGCGATCAGCTGTTTCCTGATCTTATTCTTATCCATCGTGATTCCCCTCGTTATGCGACCAGCAAATCTTAAATGATCCCAAAGCAAATCCGCCTTGATGCTGAGCTCTTCCAATGCCTTAGGCAATGCAGGCACATCTATCCCCAATTCATCGTGTTCTTTTAAAAATCCCACAATGCATCTAACCATTGCAAACGTAGCTTTCTCTTTTCTTTTCATCTGTATTCAAATTTTACCGGGCCTTATAGATAATACATCAGCCCTTTAAAACTTTTCTACGGCCTCATCGCACAAAAGGTTTGCATTTATTGGCAAAACAACCACCTTCCCCCCAATTTGTATTCACATACTACAATCCTGTAAAGCTTTTCCCACTCATTACTATGCACAACCATCGCATTGCAAAAGCCTTACATAACCTTGCCATCTCAAACCACCTTTTTGAAAACTGTTACTAGGGCATTGCAAAAATTTTCTACATCATCGTAAACTACATCATCAATGTTGTCAGGTCAATCGATATTGTTGCAACCAAATTCAGGCAATTGCTTTAAAATTAAACTTATAAAAAAGATGCACAATTATAATTGTGAGTCAATATTAACCTTTAAAATTGTTAAAAAAACTATTGCTCAACCGCCAATTTACCCTTAGCAATTACTGTATTTAAAGATCTCAGAGTAAAAATATACAGGCCATTTGATAGATCCTGCTTTTCAACCCTAACAATATCAGTATTAATATTAGAGATACTGCGCACAACACGGCCACTTAGGTCATACAATGTTAAAGTACAGCTTTCTTTTTTTGCATTATTAAATTTAATCGTAGTAAACTCACTAAAAGGATTTGGAAAAACGAATGACGCAAAATCTTTTTCTTCAATCTGATTAACTGATGTCACAATAGAGTCAATAGGCGACCTCCAAACTCCTGCATTAGTGCCAATGTAAATATTATTACCATCATCTTTAAAACACGTTACTGTTTTGAATTTAAGTCCTGCATTCGCTTCTATCCAATTACTACCATTATTATTTGACACATAAATTCCAGCGAGGTACATACCTGCTAAAAGACTATTGTTTACAGGATAAATTTCATTTGCCTCCACCTGCCACGAGTTTATAGTAGGCAGCCCACTCCCTATACTTACCCAGGAATTACCGCTGTTAATAGATTTTACTACATCCGATCCCTTGGTTATATAGACATTACTGTTGGAAACTGTTAGCGAATGTAAATTTCCAGTCAATCCATTCGAAACATCTGTCCATGTATCGCCCCAGTCACTCGAACGATAAACAACTTCCGGAACATATGCCCCGTGAATTGCAAATGCATGCGTATTATTAAAAACAATGGTCGAAATTGTAGAAGCAAAACTACCGCAATTATACCATGAGTTACCATTGTCCTCTGATTTATATAAGGAGTAAGAGGGGCCGTTCGCAAAAAGCAACGAATCCTTTGCTGCTATACATCTGATAACATTATTTCCAAGGCTGCTATTCAAAGTCCACGTAAAGCCGCTATTTGTAGTTTTATAAAGGCCTGTATTTAAACCGGCATACACTGTATCATTTATCGCACATATGGTATTTATATTATTATCGGGCAAATTCGAACTTATTTTAAACCATGTGTTTCCGAAATTAGAGGATTCAAAAATGCTGCTATTACCTGCCAAAGCATAAATCTTATTACCTGAATACAAAATTTTATTAATAATTCCTTTTATTCCTCCATTGGTTTCTGTCCAGGTAGCACCCCCGTTTGTTGATTTATACATACCCGCACCAAATGTCCCTGCAAACATGGTACTTCCCAATTTACTTGCCGCATAATCTACAAAACCACTAAATGGATGATAAATTGTCCATGTCACACCCGTATCTGCTGACACATAACTTCCTCCTGTACTTGATGCAAATATTTCGTTACCTGCCACAGTTAAATTGCGAACATAGTATCCGGCACCTGCAGCCAGGCTCCAATTCGCACCGCTATCCTGCGAAATAAAAACCCCGGTTCCTTCAGATGCAGCAAAAAGTTTACCTCCAAAAAATTTCATGGAGTTTATATTTCTATTCGTGATTCCGGTATTTATGCTATCCCATGTTGCACCATTGTCTGTTGATTTAAAAATCCCTTTACCACGGGCACTGGCATACAATGTAGAAGTATCCTGGAAAGCAACACTGTTTATATTAAACAAAGGTAATCCAACATTAAGTACTGTCCATGATGCCCCACCGTCATCTGATTTCTGCAGGCCATGTGAGCGGGTTCCTGCGTAAATAGAATTATTATTTCTTGCTACACAATTGGTAAGCGAATCAGGTAAATTGTTATTTATATTATTCCATGTTACTCCCTGGTCGTAGGAAGCATAAATTCCCGCACCATCTGTGGATACATAAATGCCTGTACTATCAATCCATGTGTAATTAACAGCATTGCCAGGTAATCCATCATTCAATGAAGCCCAAAAAAATGCTGATGCATCCGTTTTATACAAACCCGATGAGGTGCCTGCATAAATATAATTATTATAGGTAGTTAAGCAATTAATAGCTCCACCGCCATAAGGCCCATTGGTCGGTTGCCATTGAGCGTATAATTGCTCAACAGCAAAAAAGGAAAATAGAATAAATACAGAAAACACCTTTTGCATGCTCTTTTTATTAGTGTGTTTTCAAAAATAGAGTAATGACACCAAAAACAGATTTATTTTCTAAACTTAGTTTTTGTTTACTTTAATCTCGGCCAAGGCTTCTCCACAAGAGAGGGAATTTGTTTGGTTTGAAAAGTTTTGTTGGGGGTTTTGAATTTTAAATGACTTTTATATATTTGAGCCAGGGTTTATTGTTTTTAGGTTAGAGGAGTAATGCTTGACGAAAGTGTTACTCCTTTTTTTGTTTGCGTAGTTTATTTTAAATTGAACGCAGCGTTAAAGAGAAAAAGGTGAACATATGTTTAAGTTGTTATTTGCTTCATAGTCCCAGAAGAAAAAGGGACAGTTCAAAGTATATGAAAGAGAAATTCTAAATTATTTATATTTACATTTTAATAAATACAATTCCATTTGAAAGCATTTTGATTACTGAAAATTACTACAAACATCAAGAAAAAAAGAAACTCTTTTTATTACTAAAAACATGAACGCATTAGAATTAGCTTTAAAAGAAATAAACCCATACTTACTTGGGCATTTGGAAGAAACCAAACAAGCAGTTGATTTACTATTACAGAAATATAGCGCCAATTTTCCAACTTATACAGATCATTCGTTAAAACATACAGAACAGGTTTTTAAACTTGCGTCTGAGCTTTTAACTCCGGCTGAAATAAGAAACTTAAATGCTGATGAAATTTACATCTTAGCAATGGCAAGTCTTCTTCATGATATTGGAATGTGTATTCCAATTGACAAAATAGAAACTATTGCTAATACGGAAGATTTAATACAATATAGGAAATCAAACCCTAACCTAACTAACGAAGAATATATTAGGAATATTCACCACAATTTAAGCAAGCATTTTATCATACAAGAATGGGAATTATTAAAAATAATTAATTTAAACTATGCAAATGCCATAGCTGTAGTAGCAGAGGGGCACAGAAAAGTATTATTAGATAACATCGATATTTATGAACCAAAACACTTTATTAAAGCAGGACGTGATTTTGTTTGTTTACCTTATTTAGCTTGCGTATTGAGAATTGCAGATGAACTTGACGTCACCAATATTAGAACACCAGACTTGTTGACTAAATATTATATGCCAAATAATGAAAAGAGTTTGCAAGAATGGAGAAAGCATATTGCTACCACTCAAATTAACTTTACAGAAGATTATGCTATATTTAAAGTTGCATGTTCAGATCATAATGCCTATTCTGCATTACAAGAACAATTCGACAAAATTAAAACTGTAATATCATACTGTCAAAAAGTTATACGGACAATTTCTAATACTGAAGATAGAAAATTTACTCTTAAATTTATTAGAATTGAAGTTAAATATAATTTTGTGAATTTTGATCCTAAAGGAATTCGATTTTCGCTGCATGTGCAAAATGTAATAAATACATTTGTGGGAGAAGATCTTTATGAAGATAAGTTGACAGGTATTCGAGAAGTAATTCAAAATGCTATTGATTCCTGTAATTATAAAAGTATATTAGAAAGCAATCATAAACCAGAGATTAAAATAATAATTCATAGCGATAAAATTATTTTCTCTGACAATGGTCTTGGTATGGATGAATTTATAATCGAAAACTTTTTTGGAAGATTAGGAAGTTCTTATTATCAAGATATAAAAATCAAAAAAAACTTTGAAGCAATTGGACAATTTGGAGTAGGAGTTTTCTCTTATTTTTTATTGTGTGATTATATTGATATTGAAACGAAAACCAATAACAATAAAGCACTTAAATTCAGAATTGATAAAGATGAGCGTAGTTATTTCCATTTTTTTGACAGATGCGAACGACTGTCAAGCGGAACAACAATTCATTTTTATCTAAAAAGCAACGTAATAGAACTAATTAACGAAGGGTTAATTTTAGGGTACATAAAGCATTTTTTCAGGCACATTAGTATTCCTATCCATATTATTGATGGTAAAGAAGAATTTATATTGCATGAGCAAAGCTTAAGGTTAGATGATAAAGAGGAAATAAGCAAAAGGTTAAAATTATATTCAAAAAAATATGGCAATAGTTATAAATTAATTAAAACCTACATTAATAATGATGAATTTGAAGGAGAGTTAGGGTTAGTAGTCCCAGAGGGTTTTTATCATGAGTTATTTGAAAAAAACTTTAACATGCATTTTGATTTTGAAGCATTTAATAGTGATGGTGAGTTTTCAGAGATTGCGATTTCACAAAAGGGAGTTTTTGTTGATTACCTCCATGGCAGTTTATTTTCTAAAATTGTTGGTAAAATAAATCTAAAGCACAAGCATAAAATAAATATAAATAGAAACTCCTTTTCTGATGATTCAACAATTTTTGAAATTATTAACAAATTTGAATTATCTCTCATCAAAGCACTTCATTCTTATTTCGTTGAAGAAAATAAAATTTCTGAACTTGATTTTACTTCTCTGTTTTTTAACAGCTATTTAAATCGTTTTTCTACTATAAATAATCGTCTTCCTGTTATAGAATTTGGTGACATAATTAAAAAAATAATGTTTTTTGAAGTTCATCTTAATAACAAAGGTTTGACGGAGATATTAAGTATTGAAGATTTGACCAACAAGTACAACGAAATAATGCTGGTTGTAGTTCCTGAGGTTAAAAGTAAATCTATTAAAGAATCCATCTACCCTTATATAATAGCTGGCGATAGGTATTCTTCCTATAATGAGGATTTGAAGAGCCTATTTGAAATTTTTTCAAACTACAATCTTAAAATAGTTATTGAAAAAAATGAGTTTCGTCAAATCCTGACATTAGAAAATTTAGCCAGAAATAGAGATGTTGAGAAAAAATTTTCATCTGATTTTTTACACATGGAGGCACCTTATGTAATCTTGGATCCATGGAGAAGTAAATCCAAAAGCTTTGATAGCTCTGAAAATTATTATGGCTTGTTTAATTTAAATCATCCATTTATAATTCATCTTTTAGGAATAGTAAATAATGTTAAATTAAAAGAAAGTGATTTAAATATTTGTAAAACAGCTTTGTCATTGATTTATGATATAGATCAATTTAGCATTCATAGTGATGATAGACTTCAGGCATTATCTGAAATAATGCAGAAGTTAAATTATAATGAAATGTTAAAAAAGAAAGATTTCCTAGAAGAGGTTCCAGTAGTCATTGATGGCAATAAGAACTAGCATAGCTCAATAACTAAGTAGTTCAAGTTCTATAAAAACAAGCTTCACAAACCCTCCTCAAAACGAGAAGGGTTTGCAAAGAAGTGTTTTTTATTCAGCCTCCAAAAAAGGATAGCGGTAATCCTTAGCGGGAACAAATGTTTCTTTAATGGTGCGTGGCGATACCCAGCGCAGGAGGTTTATCATAGCACCTGCCTTATCGTTAGTTCCCGATCCGCGTGCGCCACCAAAGGGCTGCTGGCCAACTACGGCACCGGTACATTTATCGTTTATGTAAAAGTTTCCGGCTGAGTTTACAAGTGCCTTGGTTGCCTGTTCAATGGCATAACGGTCAGTAGCTATTACGGCTCCTGTAAGGGCGTATTCGCTGGTACTGTCGACCAACGCAAGTGTTTCGGTAAACTTGTTATCGTCATACACATACAGCGTTAACACGGGGCCAAAAATTTCTTCGCACATGGTGGTGTACTTAGGGTCTTTGGCAACAAGTATGGTGGGCTCAATGAAGTAGCCTTTTGATTTGTCGGAGTTGCCGCCAACAATGATCTCTACATTAGGATCTTTTTTGGCATTGGCAATGTACGTGGTAATTTTATCGAACGATTTTTCGTCAATAACTGCATTTACAAAGTTGCGGAAGTCTTCTACAGGACCCAGCTTCATGGATTTTACTTCGGCCACCAGTTTTTCTTTTATAGTTGGCCACAACGATGCAGGTATATAGCTGCGTGAAGCGGCACTGCATTTTTGTCCCTGGTATTCGAAAGCGCCACGCGCCAGTTGTGCTACCACCACATCCACATCGGCAGTGGGGTGTGCCAGTATAAAATCTTTACCACCTGTTTCGCCCACTATGCGCGGGTACGATTTGTAGGTGGCCATGTTGGCACCAATGGTTTTCCATATACCGCGAAACACTTCTGTGCTGCCGGTAAAGTGTATGCCTGCAAAATCAGTATGGTTGAATATGACATCACCGGCATCGGGACCCGATACATATACAAGGTTGATAACGCCATCAGGCAATCCTGCTTCGAGGAATATTTTCATGATAACATTAGCTGCATATATCTGTGTGTTGGCTGGTTTCCACACTACGGTATTACCCATCATAGCAGGTGCCGATGGTAAGTTACCTGCAATAGCCGTAAAGTTGAAAGGCGTAAGTGCAAACACAAACCCTTCCAGCGGGCGTTGCTCCAGGCGGTTCCAAACGCCTTTGCTGCTTTGTGGCTGCTGCGTGTAAATTTCGCGCATGTACTGCACGTTAAAACGTAAAAAGTCTATAAGCTCACATGCACTATCAATTTCGGCCTGGTAAGCGTTTTTGCTTTGGCCCAGCATGGTGGCTGCATTCATTATATAGCGGTAAGGTCCTGCAAGCAAATCGGCCGCTTTTAAAAATATAGAAGCCCTTTGCTCCCACTCCATAGCCGCCCAGTTGGCGCGTGCTTTTAAAGCAGCATCAATGGCTTGCTGTATATGTGTTTTATCGCCTTTATGGAAGTTGCCTAACAAGTGCTTATGATCATGGGGTGGGTTTAACGGTGCTGTTTTGCCCGTGCGTACTTCTTTACCATTAATATACATAGGTATATCGAGCTGTTTGGAGCGGGCATCGGCAAGGGCTGCTTTAAGGGCTGCACGTTCAGGGCTATTGGGTGCATAGTTTAAAACCGGTTCGTTATAGGCCGGAAAGGTGTTATAAATTGCGTTTGACATATTATTTTTTTGAGGCTGCGAAGATAAGAAACAGAGAAAGATGTTTAAAGTTTAGATGTTTAATTCAGAATGCAGAATTCAGAGTTCAGAATTAAGGCTATAGCATATTGAGTTCAGGATTCTAAAATATTGCAGTAAACCCTCTGCATTCTCTGCATCTCTGCGGGCTTTGCGTTAAATTGAGAAGTTTCTAAGGTATAAGTCGTAAGGCTTAAGGCAAAAGAGAGGGCTTAAACATTCTAAACCTTCCAACTTTCAAAACTTACTAACTAAAACTGTAAGAAATGTAACCTTTTTGTGTAGAATTAATATAAAGTATAAACCAACATTCTACATATCATGAATAATAAAAAGGTACTTGTAACAGGTTATTCCGGAAGCGGTAAAACAGCTTTGGTAAACAGGTTTGTACACAATCGCTTTTCGAATAGCTATACGGCCGACTACCAACTAAAGGTTGATAAGAAAGACGTTCGCATCAACAAGAAAACCGTTAACCTGGTTTTGTGGACTGCACCGGGCAGTGTGTCTCAGGTAAAATCGTTCAAAAGTTTTTATTTAGGTACCGATGCTTTGATACATGTTATTGATGTAAACAAGCCGGGCAGCTTTGCTGATTTGGATACGTGGATAAACCATTATAAAAAGCACCTTCCTTCTACCCCGGTTTATTTAGCCTGCAATAAAATTGAAGATAATCCTGATCTGGATTGCAGCCAATACTTTGAAGATTTTGATTGTTACAAGATATTTTTTACCTCAGCTAAAAACACGTTTATGGTTGACAATATGTTTCAATCCATAGCAGCTGATTTGGTAAATGAAAACTTCGATCACAAAATAAAAATATATTAAGTATGAAGAAAGATGTACGCCCTGCCACCTCGCAACTCATCGTATTTGATCTGAAAGGAAACATACTAAGCAGTTGCGATACATTATTTAAAGCTTCAGAAGAAAGAGGCAAAAATATTTTCGAAACCTTTCCTGTTTTAAAGTGCATTGAAGAAGATATTCAAAAAATATATAAAAACGACATCCCGCTTTTTTTACCACACATAGCTTTCTCCCGCAATAAATACCACAGCATTTGCGATTTTGTTTTTATGAAAGATGGTTTCGGTTTGGAAGATGTGGTGGTATGGATGATAACCGATAACGCCAAACATTACCGTTGCCTGTTAAACGAAAAGCAACCCAAAAACAAAAAATTTTACGAGCAATATAGTATGGCGAATAAAGGGAACAACGATAGTTTTTTGATCTAATGAATTTCTTCGTATCCTGACAAAAAAGTCATAAAGCATAAGTGGTAAGGCGAAAGTTAAAAGGGAATTTAAAAATTTGAAGATTTACCAATTTGAAAATGTAGCTTCTTATCTCAGCGTCCTCAGCATCTCTGCCGCCTCTGCGTTAAAAAAATTCTTTAAACAACTTCTACTAATTCCTGTAGCTCTAAATAGAGCAAATACGTTTTCACCTCACTAAACCCTGCAGCATTCAATACTTTTTTATAGTCTAATATCTGCTCCATGTGTTTGGAGTTTTTGCCACCTGTTTTATAGTCCAGTACTATAGCTTGTTTGTCTTTCAGCATCAACCTGTCAGGGCGAACAACCATTCCTGTACTATCCGTCATGTCACATTCAGCCTTTACAGTAAAGTCTGAACCGGTCCAATTATTTTTGTTAATGGTTTTCACTGCAAAATCAACTTCCGCTTTCAACTTTTCTTTTTCTGTTGGATCAAAGGATAGAGCATTAAGTTTTTGTTGTATCAAGGGCAAATCACTTTCCGTTAAATAACCAGCAAGCATATCGTGTGCAGTGATACCAAACAATGCCAGCTTCTGTTCCTCATCATCAGCATACTTTTTTATTTTAAAACCAATTTCAGAAAGTGCATCGTTCACCAAATACTTTTGCATTTGAACGCTGATTGCTTCAACGGGTGATAATTCTTTTTGCAGTAATTCTGTTTTAACCGGCTTTGAGTTATCTTCCCCCATCGTGTATACTTTACCGGAAACTAAAAACTGTGCAGCAAACATTTGTTGTGTTTGCAAAGCCATGCTTATAATGTCGCCTGCTTTGGTAAGTTTGTTTTCTTTTTTTTCCTCCACCATTAAAAACAGTTTCTCTTCTGCACGCGTTAACGCTACGTATAAAGCGTTCACCTCTTCCAGCAATTTATCTTCTTCCTCTTTCAAATACTCTTCCTTAAAAATAGTTTTCTCCAGCACAGAAGAAATATTTACAGGATATACGCCCAGTTTATTGAAAGGTTCTTCCTCCGGCTTTACCCAAATGTTGCCTTTATTAACGTTGCCTAAATTCCATCCCGTAAAAGGCATTATCACAATAGGAAATTGCAAACCTTTACTACGATGAATGGTCATAATGGTAATAGCATTTTCGCTGCCGGGAATCTGCACTGAAATTTTCCTGCGCTCTATTTCAGCATCCCACCATTGCAGAAAAGATGAGATATCATTACATTCATCATTCGCCTTTTCACTAATCAGGTCTTCGAAGCGCTGTACAAAGGCATCAGCGTTTTTATTGAGTTGAAAAACCTCAATGAGTTTTCCGGTTAATTCCTGTAATGAAAAGCTGAGGTAGTAATTCCTTCGGTTAAAAAATTGTTCGGTGAGATATTCCAGTTCCAGCTTTAAAGTTGTTTCACCAAACCATTCGACATGTTTTACGGCTACCTGGTTTTTAACATCGTTCAACCAACGGAAAGCACTTATCAAAAAACTGATCTGTGGTGCTGATTGGATGAGTAATGAATCTCTTGAAATAATATTTTCAATACCGTTCAACACTAAAAAATCTGCCAGATCCTTTCCCTCCTGGTTATTGCGCACTAATAAAACCATATCGCCAAACAAATAACCCTTTTGCAATTGGTCATTTATTATGTTAAATACTTTTCCTAAATAAATGCGTTTGGCTTCACTGATGTGTTCAGGATATTTTAATTCTGCAGCTACATCGTCCTTATTAATCAACTCCACCTGCACAAAACCCGGCACATCTTTTTTAATAATGGTTTGAGTAACCTTTTCTGCCTCGTACGCCAGTGAAATTAATCGCTCATTGTTTTCTTCCCCGGACATTACCTCAGGAATTAATGAAAACAAAGAATTATTAAAACTGATAACAGCCACCGATGAGCGGTAATTATTATCCAGTTTTAATAAATGTTTCTTCTGTGCTATTTTTCCCAGTTCCTTTTCAACAGTAGAAAGCAGCAATTTCATATCACCACCACGCCACCTGTAAATAGATTGCTTCACGTCCCCCACCGTAAGCACACTATGTCCATCTGACAAACTGTTTTGCAAAAGGGGCAGCATATTTTTCCATTGCGACTGCGAAGTATCCTGGAATTCATCCACCAAAAAGTTACGGTAGGTGTTTCCTACTTTCTCATAGATAAAAGGTGTGTCTGTATCTGTTATAAAAGTACTCAGCAGTTTATTGGTATCACTTATCAGCATTACATTATTTTCGTGACGGTAATTTTTTAATTCCTCATCTAAGAAATTTAAAATACCAGCCAGGTAAATGACCTTTAACGTTGCCGTAGCTGATAAGTAAAACTGAAGGTTGCTTTCAAAGTAAGCTTTTGTTTCCTTGATCAGTTCATGCAGATCTTTATTCAAACGTGCATCTCCTAAAAGAAATGCAGGAGCTTTTTTAGCAAACAGATTTCCTGTATCAACAGCTTCTATAAAACGGCCCGAAAACTCAAAGCCCATAGGGAACCCACCTTCTGCAAACTTTTTCATGGCAGCAGCAAAACCGGTTTTGCCATAGTGGAAATCAGAAATGTCGGCCCCTGCTGATGTAGCCATTTCAAAAAACTGTTGCCCTAAATTTTTCAGCTTTTCTTCAAAAACATGGGTTTGTTTTCGTAATTCTTTAATTGCATTTTTATCAATGGGCTCGTTGTAGTTTTCTTTAAGATCGCGGTACTTGTCTTTAAATAGTTCTCCTGAAATTTTCTTTAACTCTGTCTGCATGTTCCAGCCTTTCTCATCTTCCATTCTATCATAGGCAAAATCTTCCAGCCAGTCAGTAAGTTCTTTGTTTTCTCCAATGGAAAGCAACAGGCGACTGACCATAAAATCAATGGCTGCATCACGGTTTAAGTCCACATCATATTTGCCCGGCAAGCCCAACTCACGGGCAATGGCCTTGGTAATGTTCAGGAAAAAACTATCAATGGTGCTTATGGAAAAATCAGGATAATGGTGCAATATAAACTGCAAAGCTTCTGTAGCCATTTCCTGCACCGAACCCGAAAGCTGCAACGTTTCAATAATATCATCGGCCAGTTTTTTATTTTCATTACGGCTCAATTGCCATAGCGAATAAATAATACGCTCCTTCATTTCACCGGTGGCATCATTGGTAAACGTAATGGCCAACGTGCTTTTTAAAAAAGCAGGCTTACTGAAGATCAGAAGCAGATACTCTTTAACAAGCGTATATGTTTTACCCGAACCGGCAGATGATTGATATATTTTTAAAACTCCCACAAAGTGAACTGCTTGTTATTTAAAAGTTATCTGAAACGTGTATCAAAAAATTGATTCCCAAAAATACTCTATTTTAGTTCAAAATTATTTAGAACCACATGAATGTTATTTTAGTGTTTTTAGGAGGAGGTATCGGAAGTCTTGTGAGGTATAGCATTAGTGAAAGTACAAGAAGATACCTGCCATTTGCATTCCCTGTAGGTACTTTGATAAGTAATTTATTAAGCGCGTTAATAATTGGCTGGCTAATGGGTTTGGCAATAAACACCAGCAAAGTAAGCGACACTATGCGTTTGCTTTTTGTTACAGGTTTCTGCGGTGGCTTTAGTACTTTCTCTGCATTCACATTTGAAACATTCAGCTTGCTGCGAAGCGGCAACTCTGCTATAGCTCTTTTAAATATTTTCATCTCAGTAGCCGGTTGCTTGCTCTTCCTCTGGTTTGGATGGAAACTAGCTGTTGCCAACTCTTAAAATTTACTCATTAACCTTATTTAAACGAATTTATAAAATGAAAAAACTTCCTTTATTTTTTCTCTCCATACTTACACTCGCTTCCTCAATACTATTCGCTCAAACAAAGCCTAAAACAAATACAGGCACTCCTGCAGTACCTAAATTAGTTGTCGGAATAGTAGTTGACCAAATGCGTTACGATTATATATATCGCTATTGGAGTAAATACTCTGACAATGGTTTTAAGAGACTAGTGAACCAGGGATTTTTCTGCCGCAACGTCAATTACAATTATGTACCCACCTATACAGGCCCGGGACATGCCAGTATTTTCACAGGAACAACACCAGCAGTGCACGGTATTATTGCCAACGACTGGTATAGAAAAAATGAAAAGGATACGATGTATTGTGTTGCAGATTCCTCTGTAAAAACAGTGGGTGCTGTTAATGCATCAGGAAAAATGTCTCCTGCAAATTTGATGACAACAACTATTACAGATGAATTACGGTTAGTCACCAACTTTAAAGCGCAGGTGTTTGGCATTTCCATGAAAGACCGTGGCGCAATTTTACCTGCAGGCCATGCAGCCAACGCTGCCTATTGGTTTGATGGTGCCAGTGGCAATTGGGTAACCAGTAGCTATTACATGAACGAACTGCCCAAATGGGTGCAGGGTTTTAACGATAAAAAACTTCCAACCGAGTACCTTTCGAAACCTTGGGTAACACTTCAACCCATTGAACGATACACAGAGAGCACTGAAGATGACAGCCCTTACGAAGAAGCTTTCCGGAATGAAACAAAGCCGGTTTTCCCTCACAACTTTGCAGCAATGAGAGATAGTGCCACCCCTTTTGGTGCTTTTGAAATGATCAGGCGTAGTCCCCTGGGGAACAAGCTTACAGCTGAGTTTGCTAAAGAGTTGATTTTAAATGAAAGAATTGGCAGAGATGAGGTAACTGATTTTTTAACTATCAGTTTTTCCTGCACTGATTATGTCGGCCATCAGTTCGGAACCTATGCCATAGAAACCGAGGACACTTATTTACGCCTCGATAAAGATCTTGGTAACCTGCTTGATTTTATAGATGCTTATGTGGGAATGTCAAACACACTGGTCTTCTTAACTGCAGATCACGGTGCATCACAAAATGCAGCCTTCTTAAGCGATAACAAACTTCCCGGTGGTATATTCCCATTTACCGCAGTAAAGGATTCTCTTAACAAATTTTTAAAAACAAAATACGGTGAAGGAAACTGGATGGAATGTTTTGATAACAACCAGGTGTTTTTAAACCATTCTCTGATCGAGCAGAAAAATATGGATGCAAAAGTTGTAGCTAATGTTGTAGCTGATTTCCTGTTACAATTTAAAGACATAGCAGCTACACTCACAGCAGAACAATTAAATGGAAACCAGTACACTGATATTCCACGTTCCCTCGTACAAAAAGGCTTTAACATGAAACGTTCCGGTGATGTGGCAGTGATGCTTAATCCCAATATTTTAGACTGGGAGCGTACAAAAGGAACAACCCATGCAGCTCCCTGGAGTTATGATACTCATGTGCCTTTATTATGGATGGGATGGAAAATTAAAAAAGGAGAAAGCAGCGAACCAGTTTATATCAATGATATCGCACCAACGCTTTCACTGTTCCTGAACACCTCTTTCCCAAGTGGAACTACGGGAAAGCCCATTGAGAATTTGAAATAAAAGAAAATGATTTGCAATAAAGAGTGGATGCTTAAAATCTAATTCTTAAATCCTGCAAGAATTGCCTGCTTGTAGAAAGACGAAATCAAAACCCTGTCAAGCATATTACCTAATTCAAAATCATCCTGCCCCGAAGAAGTATGTAATTTTTCCTCATTCCCGGAAGGTAAAGTTAGCTTCATGGATTCTATGATTTGCAAACGTTTTTCAAGGTCAGTGTTTACCAATTTTTCAAGATCAATACCCACATTTTGTGTAGTATTGGCAGAAGGTCTGATGGCAGCTAACTTAGAATCAGGGTAAATTTGTTTATAGGTAACTATATCCCATGAAAGTTGCTTGGCTGCGTAATGGTCAGATAGTTTGTATTTAACACGCGAGTACAAATAGTTAGCATAAACGAGTGTTGAATTCTCATCGGCATCAAGCATAAGCTTTAGGCGATCCATACCGTTTTTCCCATAAGGAATAAATGTTTTGTTTAGTGAATCGTTTAGCGCGGCTAAGGCTTTAATGTCAACATTTGCATTCATCAAAGGAATTCTTTTATCAACATTTATCTCGTAACAATCACCTCCGGTTAATTCGGCTATTGTTCGCCATCCGGGTAATTCTTTTTCACGAAGCTGCGTAAGGGATTTAAGGCAGTATACAGTATTTACAATGATGTTTTTTTCTTTTGCTTCCTCACAAAGCTTATGATAATCATAATTTCCAAGTGTGACTTCTCCATTGCCCATTATGTAAACCAGCTTGAGGGCATTTGGTCTCTCACTCCACTCCATATCATGAAGACTTGTGCCTAATGCGGCACCTACAAATTGAATTCCGTTTTCTACATGGGGCTTAACTTTAAATAATTCTGAAGATAACTGATCATAATCGTCACTAAGCCCACTCAGTATTTTTACGTAACCACTGCCATCAGAAAATGAAAACCTGGAAAATCCAATAACCCCAATACGAACTGATGGTGTTGGAGAATACATTTTCCATTGATTAATAATATCCCACATTTTGTCTCTGAAAACCTCAATAAGACCATTGGTGCTTCCACTCAAATCCATACAAACCACAACATCAACAGTACGCTGCATTTGTTTCTGACCAAATGAATTAAGGCCCGATGTTAAAACAAGAAAGGACAAGCAAAAAAGTACTTTCACTTTAATTGTTTTTTTTAATCCAGAAAAATGACCGCTCATTTAAATTCTAATAGTTGGTGAAATTGTTTACGCAGCTTTACGTGAAATGTTGCTTATTTTCTTACTGCAAATTTTTAACCGTTAAATTACTTTATTCTACATGGTATAGCGCGCATGATTCAGGAACAAATATTACACCTATTTTTGACCCTTATTTTACTCCGAAATCAAACTTTGGTTAATATTTTATTTATCTTTGGTGCTGAGAGCCTAACGTTATTATGACCTGCATAAGAAAGCCGTTTTTATTTAGTATTCTTAGCACTCATAAGTTTTCTTTAACCTTTTCAGGTAGGAAATTTATGTGTTTGCTTCTATTCCTTTTTACTTTATTTCAGGAATCAAAAGCCTCAATTAAACTTCTGTACTCCAATTACTTAGCGGCTCCTGTTGTTACTGGAACTATATCGGATTATAATGGATTTAATGTTAGTTGCCCGTCTTCCAGCGATGGTTCAATTGACCTTGATATAAATGGAGGTATACTACCCTATTCTTTCATTTGGTCAAATGGAGAGACCACAGAAGATATTTCATTATTACCTGCGGGCCCCTATACTGTTACTGTTACGGATGGTAATGGCGACACAGCGACAGAAACCTTTACTTTAACTGAACCTTCGCCCATTCAATCCGTTGGCTCTATAATTCAAAACGTTACATGCTTTGGCTTAAGTAATGGAGGAGTTAACAAAACCTTTGCCGGAGGTGTAATTTCTTACACTTTTTTATGGTCGGATGGATCAACAAATGAAGACCTTGATAACGTTTTAGCCGGTACATACGATGTCACTGTTACCGATTTGAATGGTTGTACTGCCTTTTTCGATAATCATTTAATTATTCAGCCTGACTCTATTCAATTTCAACCTTCAGTTTTTATTGCTGCATGTGATCAATCTGTCGGTGCCATTGACTTAACCACAATTGGAGGCACTCAGCCTTTTACGTTTTTATGGTCAGGTGGAGAAACCTCTGAAGACATAAGTAATCTAGCTGGAGGTACATATACAGTTACAGCTACTGATGGAAATGTATGTACAGCTATAGATTCATTTGTTGTTGGCGGAACATCAAACCCTGTTATACTAACGGATTCAATTAACACTGCTTTTTGCGATGGAGGTAGTTCAGGAGCCATTTACATATCAACCAGTGGTGCTGCAATTGCAAATTACTCCTGGTCCGATAGTGAAATTACAGAGGATATTACCAACCTTATTGCCGGAACGTATACTGTAACTGTTACTGATGTAAATTCATGCTCAGCTTCCGGTTCATTCATTGTTCCAGGAACTACAAACCCGGTTATTACGATTGATTCAGTTCAAAATGTATTGTGTAATAATGGCTCAACTGGTGCAGTATTTATTTCCGTTTCAGGAAGTAGCTCCAATACGTTTACATGGTCTGGCGGGGCTGTGTCAGAAGATTTAATAAATGTTATTGCCGGAATTTATACTGTAACAGTTACTGACTTAAACGGCTGTACAGACATTGATTCTTCTCTCATAATTGAGCCAACCCAGCTTACAGTTTCGCTGAATAACTCAACAAATGTTTCCTGTTTTGGTGGAGCAAACGGGGCAATCAATATCAATCCTGCCGGAGGAACAATTAATTACTCTTATGAATGGTCAAACAGTGCTACTTCACAAAATTTATCTGCTATTCAGGCAGGAACTTATACTGTAACAGTTACTGATGCTAACTTTTGTTCAGTAACAGACAGTTATTCCATCACTGAACCTGGCGTACTTTCTGTTTCATTAACCGGCTCTACAAATGTTTCTTGCTTCAACGGTTCGAATGGAGCAATCAATATTAATCCTGCAGGAGGAACAATTAATTATTCTTATCAGTGGTCAAACAGTGCTACTTCGCAAAATTTATCTGCTCTTCAGGCAGGAATTTATACTGTAACAGTGACTGATGCTAACCTTTGTTCAGTAACGGACAGTTATTCCATCACTGAACCTGGCGTACTTTCTGTTTCATTAACCGGCTCTACAAATGTTTCTTGCTTCAACGGTTCGAATGGAGCAATCAATATTAATCCTGCAGGAGGAACAATTAATTATTCTTATCAGTGGTCAAATGGTGCTACAACTCAAAATATATCATCGCTTCAGGCAAGAACATATACAGTAACAGTTACCGATGCGAATCTATGTTCTGTTACAGATAGTTATTCAATTACAGAACCTAGTGCGCTTACTGTTTCGTTGGCCGGTTCTACAAATGTATCATGCTCTGGTGGAGGTAATGGTTCTATTAACATCAATGTAACGGGTGGAACTATAGGTTATACTTACGCCTGGTCAAATGGTGCCACCTCTCAAAATTTATCTGCTCTTCAGGCAGGTACATATACAGTTACAGTTACAGATGCTAATTTTTGTTCAGCAACGGATGCATACACTATTACAGGACCGAATTCTTTTTCCGTTGCACTATCTAACTCAAGCAATATATCGTGTTTTGGCGGCACTAATGGTTCGATTGATATTACCCCAAGCGGTGGAACTGCAGGTTATACTTATAGCTGGTCAAACGGATCGACCTCTCAGGACCTTGCAGGCTTAAGTTTTGGAACGTATACGGTAACAGTTACTGATGCGAATCTTTGTACTATAAATGGGACATACTCATTAACACAGCCCACTGCCCTTTCCATCAGCCTTATAAATTCTTCTAATGTATCTTGTTTTGGTGGGGCTAATGGTGCAATCAACATTACTCCAAACGGTGGTTCTTCGGGATATACGTACAACTGGTCCAATGGATCAAACTCCCAGGATTTAACAGGTATAGGTTTAGGAACGTATACTCTAACCGTTACAGATGTTAATTCATGTTCAGTTACCGGTGTATATTCTATCACACAACCAACAGTTCTGTCTATAAATCTTGTAAATTCAAATAATGTTTCCTGCTTTGGTGGTTCTAATGGTTCTATCAACATTACTCCAAATGGTGGAACAACAGGTTATTCCTATGCATGGTCTAATGGTGCCTCATCCCAGGATCTGACAGGAATAAATTTCGGAACGTATACCATTACTGTTACGGATGCTAACTCATGCACGGCAACTAACGCATATAGCTTAACTCAGCCTTCTGCTGTTAGCATTAGCCTGGTAAGTTCAACGAATGTATCATGCTTTAATGGTGCAAATGGAGCTATAAACATTACACCCAATGGCGGAACTACAGGTTATACATATAACTGGTCTAATGGAATTACAACCCAGGATCTGAATGGATTGACAGCAGGAACATATACGGTGACGGTAAGTGACCTGAATTCATGTACTGCTAGTAATTCATATGTAATTTCTCAACCGACAATTTTGACAATTGCATTAACCAGTTCTTCCAGTGTTTCCTGTTTTGGCGGAAGCAATGGATTGATAAATATTACACCAGCGGGAGGAGTGGGAAGTTATTTGTATAACTGGTCTAATGGTGCAACATCACAGGATTTGAATAATGTGCCTGCAGGAGTATACACACTTACCATTACTGATGCGAATTCCTGTACCAAAAACAGTTCGTTTACAGTCATACAACCAACAGCTTTAGCTATAGGATTAGTAAATCAGTCTGATGTTACTTGTTTTGGAGGATCAGATGGTGAATTGAAAATAAATGCGACTGGTGGTGCAGGCAGTTATAGTTACAACTGGTCTAACGGTGCCATAACTCAAAATATAACTTCAATTATAGCCGGCAACTATACTGTTACCGTAACTGATCAAAACACCTGTAGTAAATCCAATGGCTACTCCATTATTCAACCTCCCAATATTCAGGTTAACATTACTACTCAAAATGCAGGATGCGGATTGTTAAATGGAAGCGCTTCCATTAATTGTTCAGGCGGCACAGGTGGTTTTAGTTTTCTCTGGAATACAGGTGCAACTTCCCAAACAATTACTTCGTTAGCTCCTAATACCTATACGGTAACCGCTACTGATCAGAATGGTTGTTCACGCATTTCCAATGTTTCTATTTTGCAGGTTGCAGGCCCTGATTTAGTTATAGATTCAATCAGAGATGTTACATGTTTCGGATTGAATAATGGCGCTATTTATACAACTGCAACCGGAGGTACTGGGCCGTTAATTTATTTATGGAATAATTTGGCTATAACTGATGACCTTGTAAACGTTGGTGCTGGCACTTACACACTTGTAGTTACTGATCTTTTGCTATGCAGTGATACAATCATTGCTACCATAAATGAACCTGCACAATTAGCAGCTAACCTGACTTCCACGGCCTCAGCCTGCGGACAAAACAATGGCTCTGTTTCATCATCTGTCACCGGGGGAACAGGTCCGTTTACCTATGCATGGAGCAACAGTCAAACAACTGCTAACATTACCAACCTTGCTCCGGGTACTTACACCGTTACTGTTACCGATTTTAATTTGTGTACTACTACTTCATCACGAACTGTGGGTACACTCAATGCTCCGTCACTTGTTGTTGACTCTGTTAAAAATGTAAAATGTTTTGGTCAGGCCAATGGTGCTATTTATACTACCACAACAGGGGGCAACGGGCCTTTAACCTATGTGTGGTCACCAGGGGGCTCTCCCTTGCAGGATTTAACTGGTATTGCCGTTGGTAATTATACACTCATTGTTACTGACTCCGTTAACTGTAAGGACACCGTTACTGCCAGTATTACCCAGCCTGTTGTGCTTGGAGTAACACTTAGCAATACTGCATCAGCATGTGGTCAAAACAATGGCTCTGTTTCATCATCTGTCACCGGGGGAACAGGTCCGTTTACCTATGCATGGAGCAACAGTCAAACAACTGCTAACATTACCAACCTTGCTCCGGGTACTTACACCGTTACTGTTACCGATTTTAATTTGTGTACTACTACTTCATCACGAACTGTGGGTACACTCAATGCTCCGTCACTTGTTGTTGACTCTGTTAAAAATGTAAAATGTTTTGGTCAGGCCAATGGTGCTATTTATACTACCACAACAGGGGGCAACGGGCCTTTAACCTATGTGTGGTCACCAGGGGGCTCTCCCTTGCAGGATTTAACTGGTATTGCCATTGGTAATTATACACTCATTGTTACTGACTCTGTTAACTGTAAGGACACCGTTACTGCCAGTATTACCCAGCCTGCAGTATTGACAGTTACCTTAACTCCCGCAGCATCCGCTTGCGGACAAAACAATGGTTCCGTTTCATCGTCCGTTACAGGGGGAACAGGTGCGGGTACTTATACATATCTCTGGAGTAATAGTCAATCCACTTCTTCCATTTCAAATCTTGCACCCGCAACCTATACAGTTACCGTCACTGATGACAATTTGTGTACAAAGTCAGCGTCATCAGTTGTAGGGAATATCACCGGGGGACCCATCCTCGCAGTTGATTCTATCAGAAATGTAAAATGTTTCGGACAGGCTACAGGCGGTGCATTTATAAACTCGACAGGAACTGCAACCCCTTTCTCTTTCTTATGGAGCAATGGCGCTTTAACTGAAGATATTCAAAATGTTCTTTCAGGAAGTTATACCATAACTGTTACAGATACTAACAATTGCTCCAATTCAATCTCAGTCACTATTACACAACCATTGACTGCTATTAACGCAACTATTAGTTCAACGTCTGCAACATGCGGAAACTTAAATGGTACAGCATCAACGGTAGCTTCCGGAGGAACACCTGGTTATACTTATCTATGGAATAACTCGCAAACGACACCTACTATTTCAAATTTAGCCGGGGGAAATTATACTGTAACAGTAAAGGATGCGAACTTATGCTCTATTATAAAAAATGTAACCGTTAATTCTACTCCAACCATAAGTGTTGTATTGGATTCGACAAAGAATGTAAAATGTTTTAATGCTTCTGATGGAGCTATTTATACAACCGTTATGGGTGGATCAGGGACAATCACCTATCAATGGTCTCCAATACAACCTGGGGCAACAGATGATTTAATCAATATCGGACCCGGAGGTTATACATTAATTGTTAGTGATACTAACAGTTGCCGCGATACCGTTTCTGCAATAATTACCCAACCGGGTCAGCTTGTAGTAAATGTAACAACCATATCTGAGCGATGCGGTACCAATAATGGCTCGGCAACAGCTATTGTCAGTGGAGGAACACCTCTCTTTTCATATGTATGGAATACAAGTGCTATTACTTCCAGCATAACCAACTTAACACAAAGTACTTATACAGTTACCGTTACAGATGCAAACTTATGCAATGCAACTGCTTCGGGAATTGTTGATTCTTTAGGAACTCCATCCATTACTTTAGATTCAATTAAGAATGTAACATGCAATGGATTTGCTAATGGCTCTATTTATATTTCTGCATCGGGTGGCAATGGCACTTTATCATATGCGTGGTCCGCGGGAAGTATCGTTAGTCAGGATTTATTGAATGTGGCTTCCGGAAACTACACTGTTACTGTTTCTGATACTAACTCATGTAGCGTAACGCAAACGTTTACCGTTAGTCAGCCATTAGCTCTTTCAACGGTAATGTCTTTCACATCTTCTACGTGCGGCTCGAACAATGGAACAGCCTCAGTAGATGTTACAGGAGGAAATCCTCCTTATTCATATAGCTGGAATAATGGGCCGCCTCAGGATTCTATCTCTAATCTTGCAGCTGGTAATTACATTGTAACTGTTACCGATTCAACAGGCTGCACAAAAATTGATTCTGTTCTTGTAGGCCAGGATGGGGCACCTTCTATTACTATTGACTCTGTTGTTCAGGTAAAATGCAATAATGGAAGTGATGGAGCAATTTATACTTCAACCATTGGCGGCACACCTTTGTTCACTTATACATGGAGTTCTCCTGTTACCAATACTTCTGAAAACAATATTAATATACCGCCTGGAACTTACACAATAACCGTGACTGATGATAATGGATGTAAAGATTCTGCAATTGTTACATTAAACAATCCGCAGGCAATTCAAACAGCTTTTACCAATACGCCTGCAAAATGCAATTTAAATAATGGTACTGCCAGCGTTAATGCATCAGGCGGGTCGGGAGTTTACAGCTATCAGTGGAATACTTCAGCAACGGATACCCTAAGTTCCGTTTCAGGTTTAAATAACGGCACGTATACCGTTACCGTAACGGATAATAATGGTTGTTCCATTATTGATTCTGTTGTTGTATCCAGAATTGCTACAACAAATGCCGTTGTTGATTCTATTCATAACGTATCCTGTCACGGACTTAGTGATGGAGATATTTTCATTACACCATCCGGTGGTGATGGTAGTTACACCTACCAATGGGATTTTGGAGGGATCACAACTCAGGACTTAATAGATGTTTCTTCAGGAACTTACGCAGTTGTGGTTTCGGATGGTTCAAGTTGTACTTTTACCCTGTCAAATATTCCCGTCACACAAAATCCTCAATTAGGTGCTGTTACATCATCCTCAACAACAGGTTGTGGTTCCTCAACAGGAACTGCTACTGCTACTGGTACTGGTGGTACCGGTCCGGGAACATATTCATACGAATGGACCCCGGGCAATATACATCAGCAAACAATTACAGGATTGGCTGCGGGCACTTACACTGTAACAGTTACAGATGGCAACTCTTGTACATATTCTACTACCGCTAATGTGGTTACTTCCTCTGGCCCGGCTTTAACGATCGATTCCATTAGAATGGTTAATTGCTTTGGTGATAGTACCGGGGCTGTATTTATATCTACAGGTGGAGGAACGTCACCTTATATCTATGCCTGGAGTAACGGAAAAACATCTGAGGATTTAATTAATGTTGGTGCCGGAACTTATACACTTACTGTAACTGATGATAACCAATGCGTAGCAGTAATAAGTGCTACAGTTACTGAAAACCCTTTAGTTGTACCAAACTTCAGCACAGTGCCTGCATCATGTGGTTTGGCCAATGGAATTGCAGTCGCAAATCCGTCAGGAGGTACTGGAGGTTATACGTATATATGGACAGGGTTTCCAGGTAATACAACCAATGTGTTAACTGGTAGTGCTAATACATATCCTATTCGGATAACTGATAACGTAGGTTGCTTTATTGATACCAGCGTCACCATCTCCAATCCGAATAGCCCTGTTGTTACTCTTGACTCCATTGTTAATTTAAACTGCGTTGGAGGAACAAATGGAGCTGTTTACGTAACAGTAAGTGGAGGCACTTTACCTTATACATCTTACTCATGGCAAGGCACCAGTCCTTTGCAGATCACGGAAGATGCCACAGGATTATCTCAGGGAACGTATACTTTCATTGTACGTGACGGTGCAAATTGCACTACCACTGTACCTTATACAATTGATACTTTGTATTCAAGAATTAATATAGCATTTACAGTTGTTGATCCAACCTGTGGTTTTAATAACGGGCAAATAACTGCAACTGTTACAGGTGGCAACAATAGTTTATATACTTATGCATGGAGTGTGCCCGGTACCACTCCTGTTTTAACCGGGCTCCAGGCAGGAAGTTATACATTGACCGTAACGGATGGTGTAAGCTGTACACAAACAGCAATTGCTACACTAAGCAATATCACAGGCGCTTCTGTTACATTTACTGATAGTACTAATGTTAGCTGTTTTGGAGGCAATAACGGATCCATTACCACAAGTATTACCGGAGGAACTCAACCTTACACAATTCTCTGGCAGGATAGCGTTACTACGCCTAGTCGCAGCAACCTTGCAACAGGCAATTATACTATTACCGTTAAAGATGCAAATGGATGTGTAACTGTAAGAACTATTTTTATCAGTCAACCTCCTGCATTTACTGTTACAGCCAATGTTCCTGTCCGAAATGCTCCTTACAATGTAACCTGCAATGGTTCTTCAGACGGTGAAATTGATCTTACCGTTTCAGGAGGTACTCCTTTCCTGAATACAGGAATACCAACTTATGCCTATCAATGGTCAATCAGCGGGGCTACTTCTTCTTCTGTACTTAATATTCCTGCCGGCTCCTACAATGTTACCATTAGCGATTCGTTAGGCTGTATTAATACAAGTTCTTATTTATTAATTGAACCTCCATTGCTTTATGCAGGAATAAGTAATAATATTTCAATCTGTGGTTTAGACTCCACCATTATTTCTGCACTTGCTCCATTATACGGTACAGGTCAATGGAGCTTATTATCGGGTACAGCTACTATTGTTAATGCGGATTCTGCCACGACAACTGTTAAAGATCTGGGTACCGGTACCAGTACTTTTGCATGGATTGTTAAGGATAATTTTTGTTCCGATACAGCACTCACATTTGTGACGGTAAAAGAAAGAGTTTTCTCTGATGCAGGAATAGACCAGAATATTTGTAAAAACACGTTGGTACTTTCTGCAGTACCGCCCCAGTTTGGTACGGGCGTTTGGAATGTGTATGGTTCTACAACAGCAATAATTGAAGATACCAGTGCTGCTAATTCACTCGCGAATAACCTCATTCTAGGACAAAATATTTTTACCTGGACAGTGCAGAATGGTAATTGTACTGACGTTGATACTGTGGTTATAGAACTTTTACCTCCTGAACAATGCCTCATTGATTTAGATATGCCAACAGGCTTTACTCCGAATGGTGATGGACTGAATGATTACTTTGTAGTGAGAGGCCTTGATGATGAAAGCAATAAGATTTCCATTTTCAACCGCTGGGGAAATTTAGTGTATGAGAAATCCAATTATCAAAATGATTGGGATGGGAAATCAAAAGCAAAACAGGATTTACCTGACGGCACCTATTACGTAATATTGAATGTGCCGTCACGCAACACTGTTTTAAAAAGTTATATTGACTTAAGAAGATAATACGATGAAAATAAAAATTACTCTTCTTTTATTATTCATACAGATGGCAGGTATGTCACAGCAGATGCCTGCTGTATCACAGTACATGTTTAACGGGTTGCTGCTGAATCCCGCCTATGCAGGAAGTAAACCTTTTACCAGTGCTACACTGATGGTGCGTAAGCAATGGGCAGGCTTCAAAGGCTCACCTACAACTCAAACCGCAAGTATTCATGGTGCATTGGAAAACAAAAAAATTGGCTTAGGTCTTTATATAGCTAATGATCATGCAGGTGTTACCAATAGAAATGATTTGTATGGAAGTTACTCCTACCATTTAGATGCTGGCGATGCCAAACTTGCCTTAGGTTTGCAGGCTGGTTTTTCTTATTTAAAATCACTCGTTTCCGATCTGGAGGTTAATGATCCTAATGATCCTGTTTATGCAGTGAATACAGTAAGCAATGTGCTTCCTAATTTTGGTTTCGGAGCTTATTATTATTCTGAACTTTTTTATGCAGGATTTTCAGTTCCTGAAATATTAAGCTATGATCCTGAGAGAACATTATCATTAAACATTGATGGAGCTCATCGGATTACCCGTCATTATTATTTTACTTCGGGATACGTTTTTTCTTTATCGGAGCAGGTAAAATTAAAACCATCTGTACTTGTGAAATATGTAAAGGGTGCCCCTGTCCAGTTTGATTTGAATGCCAATCTTTTGTTAAATAATATTATTTGGGTTGGCGTATCGTACCGAACAGGAGATGCCGTTGCACTGATCGGGGAATATCAACTTTCAAAAAAATTAAGGATCGGATATTCTTTCGATTATACATTGACTAAACTAAGAAGCTACAATGCCGGCTCTCATGAGTTCATGCTGGGGTATGATTTCGGTTACCAGGTTCATAAATTAAAAACGCCACGATATTTTTAGTCTATGCCAGCTAGCGTAAAACCACTATTATTTATTTTATTCTGTTCTCTTTTTTTCTCGTGTGCCTCGGTAAAACTTAGGACTGCTGATACTTACTACGAGCAATTACAATATGATAAAGCCATCCCTTATTACGAACAGGTAATGGGAAAGAAATACAGTGTTGAACTTCTTATAAAACTGGCTGACTCCTATCGCAATATTAAAAACTATAAAAAATCAGAGGAGTTATACAGTAAAATTATTACTCTCAAAAGTGATCCTGTATATCAAAATTATTATGCTGAAGCACTGATGCAAAACGGCAAATACGCAGAAGCAAAGAAATGGTTCGAAAAATATTTGGCATTGAACAGAAATGATGTGAAGGCCATTAATCAGCTGGCCTCTTGCGATTCTATTCAAATGCTGTTTAAGGATTCTTTGCTTTTTAGCATAGAGGTATTAAAATTCAACCAGCCGACAGAATCCAATTTCTCACCTGTTTTTTATCGTACAGGAATTGTATATGTATCCAATCGTAACCCCGATATAAAAACAATGAAACAAAAGCCCATTGTTGATGATTACGATTTGTTTTATGCAAAAAAAACAGAAAACGGTAACTGGCTTGAGCCGGAAGTGGTACGGGGCAACATAAATACCATTTTCAATGAAGGCCCTTGTGCTTTTAATAAATCATTTTCAAAAATTTATCTTACCCGTAATAATAATGAAGGAAAGCAAATTGTGACGAATGAAAAAGATGAGAATGTTTTAAAAATATATTATGGCAGCACCCAGGATGGTGAATGGAAGGTAGATGGTGAAATGTCTTTTAATAGTGTCGAATACAGTGTTGGGCACCCTACTCTTTCAGCGGATGGCAATGTAATGATCTTTGCGTCAGATATGCCGTGGGGCTATGGTGGTACTGATCTTTACAAAACTGAAAACATTGGCGGCACTTGGACAAAGCCCGTAAATCTTGGGAAAGGAATTAATACCAGTGGCAATGAAATGTTTCCATTTTTACTGAACGATACGGTTATTTATTTTTCATCCGAAGGAAATATCGGATTAGGTGGATTGGATATTTTTCGGTCTCAGCTCGTTGACAATATTTGGAGCCAGGCAGAGAATTTGGGTTATCCTATTAATACATCTAAAGATGATTTCGGATTAATTTGTGACGAGGATGAGAACGCAGGTTACTTCTCTACCAATAGGCTTAATGATAAGGATAAAATATTTTCCTTCAAAAAGAATCCGCCTGTCATTACCTTAAAAGGAACACTCACAGAAAAGGCCAATGGCAAACCCATCAGGAATGCAACTCTCCAGCTAAAATCCACAGAGGGTAATAGAGTTTTAACTACAGATGCTAATGGTGATTTCTTTACCACACTGGCAAACAATACTGATTACACCGTTACAGCTAACGAAAAAAATTTTTTCCTCACCTCTGCACAATTCAGCTCTAAGGGATTTAGAAAAGCATTTGAATTAGAGGTACCTATTGCTCTGGAAAAAGTTACTTTTAACAAACCTATTATCTGGAGGGGCATTGCTTTCGACAAAGGCTCAACTACACTTAAAAAAGAAACAAAAGCAGAACTTGATAAACTATACTCTATCCTGAAAGATAATCCTGACATCAAGATTGAGCTGAGCTCTCATACCGATGCGCGTGCAAGTGATAAAGAAAATCTAATATTATCTCAGGCAAGAGCTGATGCAGCTGCCGAATATTTATATTCCAAAGGAATTGAAAGGGATAGAATAGCAGCAGTTGGATACGGTTCATTAAAGCTACTTAATAATTGCGTTAAGGGTGTTCTTTGTCTTGAGGAAGACCATATGTTAAACGTCCGTACAGAAATTAAATATCTGAATTATATAAAATAATTTCTTTTTTAGGACGTGGCCTCACTTATAGAAAAGTTAGATTTTCTTTATTCAACCTGGCTCAACTACTCCGTTTTACATCCATCCTTTATATATTTGCCGACTTAATAATTTTACACATTGAATATACTTGGAATTTCAGCTTTTTATCATGACTCTGCTGCTGCCATTGTACAGAACGGAAAAGTAATTGCAGCTGCGCAGGAAGAACGTTTCACCCGTAAAAAACATGATCCTGCTTTTCCTGAAAACGCAGCTCGATTTTGCTTGCAGTATGCTGGTTTGTCCATTGATGAATTGGATGCAGTTGTCTTTTATGACAAACCGCTTTTAAAGTTTGAACGCTTACTGGAAACCTATTATGGTTTTGCCCCTAAAGGGATGCAGTCTTTTGCTATGTCCATTCCTGTGTGGTTAAAAGATAAAATGTTCTTGAAGCGGTTGATCAAAGAAGAGCTGGAGAAAATTGAGAAGTACGATGATAAAAAACTGAAATTACTTTTTCCTGAACATCATCTTTCTCATGCAGCCAGTGCATTTTATCCTTCGCCATACGATGAAGCGGCTATACTTACTATTGATGGAGTAGGTGAATGGGCAACCGCTTCTATTTGTCATGGAAAAAATAATACTATCACCAATTTAAAAGAACTACATTTCCCCCATTCGCTCGGGTTATTGTACAGCGCTTTTACTTATTACTTAGGTTTCAAAGTAAATTCAGGAGAGTATAAACTGATGGGATTGGCTCCGTATGGAAATCCGGATTCTGATAATGTAAAAAGATTCAAGGAAACTATCTATAAAGAATTAGTTGACGTTCGCGATGATGGTTCTATTTGGCTAAACCAGGAGTATTTTAATTATGCCACCGGCTTAAGAATGGCTGTTGATAGTAAATGGGAAACACTTTTTGGTTTTCCTGTCAGGGAATCTGAGTCAAACCTGGAGCAAAAACATTGCGATTTAGGATTAGCTATACAGCAGGTTACCGAAGAGGTTGTTTACAAAATGGCTGAAGAAGCCAGGCGTTTAACAGGATCAGATAATTTATGCCTTGCCGGTGGAGTAGCTTTGAATTGTGTGGCTAATGGAAAGCTTTACCGGAAAAAAATATTTAAAAATATTTTCATTCAACCCGCAGCAGGAGATGCCGGTGGCGCATTAGGTGCAGCACTTGCTGTTTATTATATTTATTACGGTAAAGAAAGATTGCTGAGCGGTAAAGCAGATGAAATGGAAGGCTCTTACTTAGGACCAGAGAACTCATCCATTGAGATTGAGCAAATGGCACGTAAGTACAATGCACCTGTTCATTCTTTTAAGAATACCGATGATTTGTATGCTAAGACTGCAGAGCTGCTTTCTGAAGGCAACGTTGTTGGATGGCATTCGGGGCGAATGGAGTTTGGACCACGGGCTTTGGGTGCCCGCAGTATTTTAGGAGATGCGCGTAACAGTGAAATGCAAAAGAAGCTAAACCTTAAAATAAAATATCGTGAGAGTTTTCGCCCTTTTGCTCCTTCTGTTTTAGCAGAAGACTGCTCATCTTTTTTTGAACATGATACAACATCACCCTATATGCTAACCGTTGCAGATGTTATTGAAGCAAGAAGAAAACCATTACCTGCCAACTATAATGAACTTCCGCTGATGGATCGTTTATATACTCCACGCAGCGATGTGCAAAGTATTACGCATCTTGATTTTAGTGCGCGCATTCAAACGGTACATAAAGAAACCAACGAGCCGTATTATAAATTAATCAGTGCCTTCAAACAGAAAACCGGTTATGGGCTTTTAGTAAATACCAGTTTTAATGTAAGAGGTGAACCGATTGTGTGTACTCCTGAGGATTCATACCGTTGCTTCATGCGTACGGAGATGGATTATCTGGTTATAAATAATTACCTTTTTTCAAAAACAGAGCAACCTCCGTTCAAGGATAAAGGAGACTGGAAAACTGAATTTGCATTAGATTAAAAAGAATTAAAAGTTTAAACTTATAGAGCATGGACTTTCTTAAAGATTTATTTCGTTTCATGGGTGCCCGCAAAAAATTCTGGCTTGCACCGTTAATTATTGTATTGCTTTTATTAGGTGTGCTGCTGGTTGTGGGTGGTGGATCTGCATTAGCGCCTTTTATTTATACCTTGTTTTAAACGTGATTTATGCATCGCAATAAAGTTTTAGAAACCATTCTTGCCATATCGCTTGGTTTGCTTGTTATTTTCTGGGCAAGCCAGCATGCTAAACTAACTCCTTTCACAGGCACAGAATGGTTATTACCTATAACTGTTCTGGTTATTTGTATTGGCTTATTCTCTACTTACTTATCTGAGAAAATCCATTGGGCATGGATGAAGTTATCACATGTCATGGGTTTTATAATGTCAAAGGTTTTATTGGGCGCAGTTTTCTTTTTATTCCTTTTCCCTCTTGCTCTCATCAGTAGGTTCTTTACTAAGAAGGATTCTCTTCAATTAAAAAAAGTGGCTCCGGGAGAAAGTTATTATACAGAAAGAAAACATACGTACGCAGCAGCTGACTTTGATGAGATGTGGTAAATACTCGCTGAATTATTGTTCGCTTACATTGATCCATATGTTGCTGTTTCTTCCTTTATCATCTGAACAGGAAATTTTTAACTGACCTTTTTCAGGTGTAAAAAAAAGTTGTTTCTTGCTGCCGCACGCTCTATAAAAGATATCATTAATATACCAATACACACTCTGTACTTCTGAACCCGCATTACAACTCAGCATCAGTTTATCTCCTGCCTTGCTGTCAACAATGTATTCGCTTTTATCAGCTGGGGATGTGATTTTTGGAGGTGCATCTTTAAACACCCGTGTACATAGTGGATTGTGAGTTGGAATTTTTTCAAACGATATATGTTCACTCTCATAAAAAGCCAGTAAATCTGCCTCGGGATTTTGATACAGTTTCTTCTTATAGCCTATTAATGGAACACAAGAAGTACAATAGGATATTTTTTCATCAGGAGAAATAAAAACTTCTTTCATGTGGTTACATGTTATATTGGAAGAAATACCCGGAATGAATTCATCCATCACTTGTTTATCACAAAATTCAGCCGGCATTTTTCCGGACTCATTGCAGACTAAACGTATGTTTACTTCTTTAGGCTGAGTAAACCATTTTCCTTCTGCATTGTAATCAATTGCATTAAATACATCAAACAACAAGGGTGTTGCCATATCAGAACCTGTAAGCTCAGCTACACCTTCACCCGTAAAATTGCCTACCCACACTCCTACTGTATAGCGTGTGTTGTAACCAATACTCCATGCATCTCTCCTCCCGTAAGAAGTTCCTGTCTTCCATGCTACTTTCGGAATTCGCAAACTACTTTCATAATTATTAGGCATATCAGGTCGCACTAATTTTCCCAGCATTTCTGTTACCATGAAAGCAGATGCAGGAGAAACGATCTCCACGTTCTGTTTATTAACAGATGAATCCTCATCCGTTACATACTGCAATGGCTGATATTTACCATTGTTAGCCAACGTACAATATAAATTTGCCAGATCAGACAGTTTAACACCACAACCTCCAAGTATAAGCGATAAACCTAACTTCTTTTTATCAGCATTTATTTGTGAGAAGCCTGATCGTGTAAGTGCATCCACACAAGTCGGCAAACCTAAGGCAGATAATGTTTTTACAGCTGGAATATTAAGTGAATGTGATAAAGCAAATTCAACCGTTACATTTCCATTGAACTTCGAATTAAAATTCTCCGGCATATAACCGGTATAATTCACTGGCACATCCGCAATACAACTCATGGGGGTTAGTAAACCTTTATCAATAGCTAATGCATAAACAAGCGGTTTCAAAGTGCTGCCTGGTGAGCGAATAGCATTTACACCATCTACCATTCCGTTATGCGCTATGTCATTCTTATCATTAGAACCAACATAAGCTACAACTTGGTGAGTCTTGTTATCAATCACGATGACGGAAGAATTGTAAATTCCTTTTAAAGCTAAGCGCTTAGAGTAATTGTAAGACAGCGATTGAACTTTAAACTGGGTAGACGTAACAATGCTGCTTTCGATATTGGATACGGAAGGATACATTTTCCTTAACCTGTTTGCCAACTGAGGAATTTCTGCGAGAGCTTTTTGCCGTTTAATATCAACCGGTTCATTTAATGCATCATTTATTTCTTCTGCTGCAAAAAGTTTTTCTTCCTTAAAGCGCTGTAGCCAGCGGTTTCTTTCTTTTTTAAAAAACTCATTGTTCCTGCCAGGCCTCAAAGAATTAGGCCGATTAGGAATTATACTCAATGAAACACATTCCGCCAGCGATAACTGTTTAGGTAATTTGTCAAAGTAAAAAACAGAGGCAGCTTTTACACCTTCAATGTTGCCACCATAGGGAACAAGGTTTAAATACAAGGCCAATATTTCGCTCTTAGAATATTTACATTCTAATTGCCATGCACGAAATGACTCGATCAGTTTATTTAAGTACGTTCTGTCACCAGGATAAAGCAAACGTGCTACCTGCATGGTGATGGTAGATGCCCCTGATGTTTTGCGGTGGTAAATAATATTATTAAATGCAGCCCGGCAAATAGCAACAGGGTTTACTCCAACATGATAATAAAAGTATTTATCCTCCTTATTGACAATAGCCTTCAATAATTGGGGACTCACATCTTGTAACTGAACTTCCATTCTCCATTTCTCATCCTTTGATAAAAAGGAATGAAGTACTTTTCCGTCCATTGCAGAAATGACCTGTGCATAAGGAATATTAACTTTTACAGGAAAAATAAAATTCAAAAGCAGAAATAAGAAGAATAAGGAGGTAATGACTACAAGTCCTCTTTTAAAAATCCTGCGCACGTACATGTGTTATTTTATTACCGCAAGGATACTAAGACGCAAAGTTAAGTTTGCTTTGTGTCTTAGCGCCTTGAAGGTGAATTATTTTACTATTTAACGATCTTTACCCAACCACTTCCATTATAAGAATGATATTCGCCATTGTACATGGCATCTCCACTTACAGGCCCCATTACAAAATTTCCTGTGTTTACAGCACGTACAGTATAATAAAAATTCTTAACCGATTTCCAGGCAGATACATACAGGTTGATCCTGTCATCACGAATGTCAAAATAGGTAGGTTCGTATTTATCCTTGATCCAAGACATTTCACGTTCATCTGTAATACGAGGATTTTCTATTTCAAATCCTGATGGAATCATATCTGTCAACACAACATTATCCACATCAATTCCATCTGTCGCAACCAATGAAAGTTTTACTACGATCATTTCTCCCTGCTTGATGTTATTGCCAAGTGGCTGCCCGAATCTGTTAAAGAATGATTTACGCACACGTAAGTGATTGTCTTCTTCTTTAAAATTCAACCCTTCTTTAATACCGTTCACTTCAAGGAAGTAATACAGGTTGCCTGTTCCGTTAACTACAACATCTAATTTTTTACCAATGAGATTTTTATCTGACAGAACAACATCTTTACCTGCATAAGAAGCAAGTGATTTGCCATCGACAGAAATTGTTCCTGTTACATTGCTGTTAACACTCCGTTTCACAAATTTACCAAGCGCAAGAAATGCAAATGCACGTTCCTGTGTACTCATGTAACGCTGTGATTTAATCTGTTCTGATAATGTACGCGCCATTACAGGTATTTGTGCATTGTTCGGATCTGTTTCCAGCAGGCAGTTTAACGATAATGCATAATCGCGGATGTAAGAATAGAAACAACCACCATTAGATGTTACCGATTTAGGTCCGTCAAACTTTTCTGGAAGCAAAGCATAATAACTTTTTGTATCACCCAATGCCATGTAAGCACTTGCTAGCATATAGCGTGAATCCAACGTCAGCAATGATGTATTTGCTTTATAATAATTCATGGACGATAGATCCTGTTTGCCATTCAATGCCATCAGGTAAAGTGAATAGATGATCTCACGTTTTGCATTGGAGCTCTTACTGATAATATTATTTGAACCCAGGAAATAATAATTATCCGTTTCACGTGATTTTGCTTTTGTTTTTAAATATTCAAACGTGCGGTCAATTGTATTTTGGTTGACATCGTAACCGGCCTTTTGTGCTTCGGTTAAGAAATGTAATGCATACGTTGTCGCCCACCAGTTTTCCACTACACTTCCCGGCCAGTAACTTAACGAGCCATTGTATATCTGCATACTTTCTATTTTACGAATAGCCTCCTGCACGTTGTAATGCGCATCGTAAACGAAGTTTGTTTTGGTCGTAATAGTCTTCGCCAGGTCGCTGTAGTAAATCTGTGGGAAGGCAATGGATGCAGTCTGCTCCAGACATCCATGAGGATAATCCAGCAAGTAACTCAACTGATCACTGAATTGAACCAATGGAGAATTGCTCACCAACAATTTCACCTTAGTTGAAGAAGGAATAAAATCAGAAGCAATAGTTACAGAGTTGTTGCCGCTGTTACAAATGCCTGAAGAAGTTTCCTTGATAAGCGATGCAGGAGGGCGAACAGTAATATTCGTTTTATCAGTAAAGCTTTCCTGTGCAGTTTTGGCAATGATGTTTATCTCTCCTTGTCCGATTGCATTTTTCGCCATTACCTGCCAGGTCAAACTCGCTTCGCTTCCGGGTTGAATGGATATTTTTTGTGAAGGCGCATTCAATAACTTCAAGTTACCATCAACATTACAAGTGGCATCAGCCTGCAAAACTCCACTGGTAGTGTTCGATAAAGTAACAGGCATCACCAATGTATCACCCGGACTTAAGAAACGCGGAATAGAAGGGCTGATAACGATTGGGTCAGCAACCTTCATATGTTTATCCGTACTACCAAAACGATTGCCTGACCATGCACAAGCCATCACACGCAGGTCACCACTGAATTGAGGAATGTCAATTGTGTAACTTGCTTCACCTGTAGAGTTAGCTTTTAAAATTCCGCTCCACAATGCTACTAACTGCACGCGTTTATTAGTTAAAGGATTCACCCGTCTGGAAAGATCAAAACCCTCATCACCACCTGTGACCGAACGTTTAATTTTCAGATCAGGCAAAAGATTAGCATACACATCAAAAGAATTTACCTGCAATGCACGCTTCTGGTAAAAATAGCTGAATGGATCAGGCGTCTTTTGATTTTTCAGTGCAAGAATACCTTCGTCAACCACTGCTATGGTAACTTCAACATCCCTATTGCTTCCTGTTTTAACCTTAATAGTTTGTTTGGTTTTGCTTCTTGATTTTTCTACACATTCAATGCTGACAGGAATACGCAGATCAGGTTTGTTTACGATCAATGGTAGATAACCATGTGCAACTGTTAACGGAATACTACCATCATCCAAAGGTTTGAACAAGGTTGCTGATATGTAAACGTTGGGTAAGAAAGAATCTTCAACAGGCAAACTCAACATGGCCGAACGTTTATCTGTGTTTAGGTAATAATGTTTGATGAGTTTATTGGACTCAATAGTTACCAATAATTTTCCTGCAAAAGGAGTTTTAAATAACAGGTTCGCTTTTTCTCCTGGAGCAAATGTGTCCTTGTCAGCCTGTATAGTAACCTGTCCTTCTGTATTTATATTGAAAGAAGTGTTTTGTGTATAGCCATAACCATAAGCCCAAAAAGTTGACTCCACATAATTTCCTGAATTCACATCACTTATTCGTACCTCGTATTCACCTGAGTAGTTAGGAACGAAATTTAAATTATATCCTTTCTGATCAATAGAAACAGTTTTGCTGAATACAGAAATTTCTTTTTTGTGAGATACATAACGATAGGTGCCGTTGTCATTCTTCTCCACAACGTTATACCAATCGTAATTAATAATTTCAACTTTAGCTGTTGACTTCACAGCTTTGCCATCTTTATTACAGGAAGCCAAACCAATGATCATATTTTTCCCACGGGAAGCATAGTAATCATCGAGCTTAATTCCGTAAAAAACATTTTGCGTGTAGATGTTAAATGTTTTCATGCGGTTAACAGGCCTTCCAGTTTCATCAAACACGGTTGCAAATAATTTTCCCTGCAATACTCCCAGGTTTTCATACGAAGCAGGAATAGGAAACTTAGCAGTGGCTTCGCCTTTATCATCGGTTTGCCCCTGCTCTACTTTTTTCTCGAACTGTATTTCATTATCAGTATGTACACTGAAATTATAATCAGGGAAATCTTTGCTGTAAAAATATTTTCGCGACAGGTTAAACTCAAACTCATAATTACGATGAGCTGCCGGTGGGCCAAAGAAGTTGGTAGCAAGCACGGAGGCCTTTACGGTATCACCTTGTACAAATTCAGGCTTGGCAGTGGTCAACTTCACATCTATGCGGTCAGGCATAAACTCTTCTACATATACGTTCTTCGAGCCAATTAAAATATCGTTAGCCGTAAAAACATCGACCACATAATTTCCTGTTACAGCACCTTGTGGTAACGGTAATGAAATTGCAGCTGCTCCCTGTTTGGTCAATGTCTGCCTCATCATTTTAAACTCATTACCATTCGGCAGCATACATTTGAACTTTACAGGCATATCGGGCAAAGGCATCCACTTATCATTTCGCACAATTGCATTCAGGTAAACTGTTTCGCCCGGGCGGTAGATATCACGATCACCGTAAACATAAGCCATATAACCACCTGCATTATCATAGCGCCCTCCTATATCGTAACGGCTTGTCTCTACACGCGAATCACTAAACATAAGCATGTTGTAATCACTGCCTGAGCGCGATGTGATCATGCTCACTGAAAAGTTCTTTGCTTTATTTTTTATGTCAGCGTACGTAGCTTTTCCATCACCGTCAGTTGTAGTTGTAAATAAAACCTGGTTGTTGGATGAAACAAAACTTACGCTCACTCCTGCTGCTGGCTCAGCTGTTTTCATGGAGTTGGCAAATACTACTATTTCATCATCGGTTTGCTTGGCTATTAATCCAATGTCAGACAGAGCGATCAGCTTTGTGGCACGCAACCAATAATCTTCCTGTGAAGCCACGCTCATTACATACACGCCCTTAAAACTATTGATCTCATCCATGGAAATATTCAGCAGGCTGGCACCATTGCTCTTCGCTAAATTCTTAGTATCGTAATCACGCTGGAAAGCTACATCACTAAAATTCTCAATGCCATAAATATTATAGCGCGCTCCGCCTGATGAACCTTCTTCACTATAATCGTAATCATAATACTCATAACGGTTCTGGCGCATGAATGCGAGGATATTATTTTCATATAGCTTATAAATAGTCACACGCACCTTAGGTACGTTCACAAGACTGATCCCAATATTTTTTGAGCTCTTGCTCGACAAATACATTCCGTTAGCTGAAGTGAAAGAAACAGAAGGCTGCATTTCACCAAAAGGAACGTATGTGGAAAAATCTTCCTGCAATGCGCCTCCAATTAGTCCTTTCAGATTCTTGAATAAAGTGAGTTGATAAGTTTGTCCCGGATCAAAAGAAGCTTTGACTAGAAAACCATCCGTAGTTGTTTCAGTACTGAAATTTATTTTAGGATCAACCTTTATAAACTGTGAAATGTTTGTCTCATCCACTGCTTGATTAGTGAATACATGAATGACAGGTTGTGTTCCGTTGTACTCACCTATTGCATTCAACACATTCAACTGGTCAGGTAAAGGAACTTCTGTAGTGAGTTCAAGTGGCTTTGCAGTTTTAGTATTGCTCTCTGAACAAGGCATTCCCTCTCCTATTTTCACCTGCACGTTTACTTTCTTCAGATCACTTTTGGTAAAACCGGAAACAATTAAAATGGCTTCATCACTTGCATCACCGCTGTTCAGTGTAAATTGTGCGGGTTTGCCATCAATGGTGAGTTTAGCAAATTGTGAAAGTTGGGCAACGGGAATTTTATAATTAAAGCTAAGCGAGACCAAAAGATTCAATGACTCACTACCAGCAGAAGCGCGTGTCCAATGCCCGTGCATACTTTCTAATTCAAGGAATGGAGTATGGAAGTCGAACGAATTATTTTCATCAAGCAATAAATGCTCCATCGATTTGCCGAATATCTTTTTAGTGACCACAGCTTTATAAGCTGTAGCAGGTGCAAAACCCTTTTCAGGAGAGAACATTAATTCCTTTCGCGTATTCCATTTGAACAAGCCATTGACCTGCGGAGTAATTTCAATTAATTGAGTACTGTCCCATCGGTTAAGCAATGAATCATCCACCAGGTCTTTGCTAAATGTAAAAACAAGATTCTGCCGAAGCTCTACTTCCTCTTCGAAATTTCTGTTTTCAATTTTAACGGAGTTTTTGTTGGTGCAACCCACCATAAACAACAATGCCGCAGCATAGCTTACGGCAAAGGCAATTTTAATACGTTTCATATGTGACCTGTTCAGGTATTTGTCAGGTGATAAAAATAACGGTTTAGGTTTAGGTTTAGTGTGGATGTTAAAATATTTTATTGGAAGTGATAAGAAAAAAAATCAGGAGCCACAAGTAAGCTACAAACCTCTTATTTCCGAACTATTTTGAAAACCTGCTCATTTTGCTTGTCTTTAACTTTCAAAATATAAATGCCACTTGAAAAAAGTTTAAGGCTTAGACGTTTATTGGCGTGTTTTTGTTGTAACAATCTTCTACCACTTATGTCATAAATTTCAACGGATAGATCATCCTTGTTAAAATTAATGATATCAAACGTGGGATTAGGAAAGACAGCTATATTTTTATCTGACGAGATACCGTCTGATATATCAGTAGTAAAACATAAACTAGTAACGGTGTCATTAGGAAGATAACTTAAACTATAAGTTGAAAAAGCTACATCTGCATAGATGGGAACAGTATATTGAACTGTCTGAAACTGTAGTATCGAATCTAAAACCACAATAGATGAGTCGTAACAGCCGCTGTTGCCGAACTGATCAGTTTTGATGATCATTATCCTTGGAGCTGAGTTAGAATAGCTATTTCCTGTAATAAGATATCCGTCATCGCTAGTTTGAAAAAACTCCATCGCTTCTCCTACATACTGCTTGGCCCATGAAACATTTCCAATACTATCTGTTTTAATAAGATATGATTCATTCGGAGTTCCGGCAAGCAAAGCAAATCCTTCATCATTTGTCTGTATAACACTATGGTCACTAATATATGATGATCCCTGGAATAAATATTTTTTAGACCAGAGAAAAATCCCATTACTATCAACTTTCAAAAGAATTGTAGAATTATCGGAAGTTTTATTACCAAGAATCATGAATCCTCCATCAGTAGTCTGGCATACTGCACTGGCACTGCTATTGAAATTATTATATCGTTTACTAACTAAAACATTACCAACAGAATCCATTTTTATAAAACAAATGTTTGTAAAATTGAATTCTGTACCAACAAAAACATACTCACTCTTATTTATTAAATTTCCTGTTCTCGAACCCTCGTTAATTCCAAAGAAAACTCTATTCCAGAGAATATTACCTATGCTATCCAGTTTGACTACATTATAAGATAAGACAAGCCCAACCTGGACGCTGGAAGACCCTCCTGAAATAATATATCCGTTATCAGGAGTTTGCAAGACAGAAGTAAATTGATCAGTAAATGAGATGTCTGTTCTTCCCAACTTCTTGCACGCCAATATTCCTCCTATACTATCGGTTATATTAAATATTACATCGTTAGCCCAAGACTGATACAAAGATCCAATGAAAGCAAATCCTCTGTTTTTATTTTCACATACATCGTTAAAATAAGAGCCTGAAACACCATTATAATGCTTTGTCCACAAAGTGTCACCGAAATTATTAACTTTAATAAGAAATGAAGTAAGATTTCCGAATCCTCCTGAAATTAAATATGAGCTGTCATTTGTTTGGATTACGCTCATCCCGCCTCCAATACCGTAAGTTTTATAAAATTTACTCTGGCCAAAATTCTTAAAGTAAAATCCATTTAATATAAGCGCAAGAAATAAAAACTTAAAAGTGACAAGCCATTTAAAGTGTTTCATAAAAGAAAGCCATTATTACAAAGTGAATCACTAAAATATAGTAATGAAAGTTATTTCAAATACTTCTCAAAAACTTATTTCACCATCAAATATTTCCCCGGCCTCTCGGGATCGGTAATAAACCAAGCAGGATTTCCATTAGCATCCTTACCCAACTTAGCTCCCGGAACAGGTGGTTGCTGACCATTTCCATTTTGTGAATGGCCGTTTGATTCAACCTTTATTTCAGAAGTTGTTTGAGTATGATCCGTTGGAATAAATCCCAGCTCACATAATTCATTCAAGCTCTCTTTAAATTTATTGATCACCACATCTACATCAGCATCGGTAAATGCAAGCGTTAAGAAACAAGGGAAACCATCCATGATGTGAATGCCTTTGTAACGCATCAGTGCAAATAACAATTCAGTGTATTGTGGTTCTGATTCCCATTTGCCCTTAAATAAAGAACCGAATGTTACCAGCTTAAATGGCGAATGTAATTTTTTGCTGTGCGCATTTACTTCATCCACCAAACGTTGTGTTTTTCCATTCAGCTTTTCATACAAAGGCTTGCCTTCTTTTTTAAGATGGGTAAGCACTTCTTTCATAGCAGCCATTGCTAACGGATGTCTAACAAAAGTTCCGGCAAAATAAGTTACTCCCACTTCAGGAACAGATGCATCACCAAACTGCCAAAAACCTCCATCTAATGCATCCATAAATTGTTTGCGGCCTGCAATGGCACCAATTGGCATGTTACCGCCAATTACTTTTCCATAGGTACTTAAGTCGGCCTGCACATCATAATATTCCTGTGCACCGCCTAAACGCAAACGGAATCCGGTGATCACTTCATCCAATATCATCAACGAGCCATTCTCTTTGGTAAACTTCCTCACCTCGTGAATAAATTCTTTCGGGTGGAAATCAGCTCTGCGGCTTTGTATGGGCTCTATCATCACGGCAGCAATTTCATCAGCACGTTCCCGAATGATCTGTAATGATTCTTCTGTTCCGTAATCAAGTACCAGCATGTTCTGTACACTCTCCGGCATAATACCTGCTGATGCAGGGAATGATTTTAATTTCTTTGTACCACGAACAATAACCTCATCATTAATACCATGATAAGAACCGTTGAAGCAGACAATTAAATTTCTTCCCGTTACTGTACGTGCAATACGCATAGCGCCTAACACTGCTTCGCTTCCTGTGTTACAAAAACCAGCACGGTCATAACCTGTGATCTCGCACATAAGCTTTGCGCATTCTCCTGCAAGAGGTGTTTGCGGGCCTAATTCAATTCCTTCTTCTAATTGTTTTTTCCATACCTCTTTTAGAACATCAGAACCCCAGCCAAAAAAGTTAGAGCCAAAACCATTCAACACATCTACATACTGGTTGCCATCTAAATCCCAAAAGTTTACTCCTTTTGATTTATTGATGACGATTTGGTAGATCAATTCCTTTAATGCAGGTTTAAATCCTGTTACAACACGTGGGTCAGCTAAAGCGCTGCGATATTCCTGGCAATAGTCTTTGCTCTTTTGTGTTTTCTTATTGTAGTTAGTGGTAAAATCTTTCAGCCATTTTTGTTGTACTTCAGTCATTCCACCGGCAGAAGTTTTTTCTATGCGGGCAATAGCACCAAATGGTTTTGCCAGTTCTGCTTTTTCGTTTTCGCTGATGTCTTCTTTTTTGGTGTGCGCTTTTATCTCCACACTTTTGTCAATGTGTGCTTGTACAGAGGGAGCTACCTGTTGCATGGGTTGTGACATGTTCTGCATCATCATTTGCATCATCTGCATTTGTTGCATCATCATCATTTGCATTGGGTTCATTCCTGCCTGAGGTTGCATCATAGGCTGCTGCATTTGTTGCATAGCAGCCTGTGCAGCCGAAGGAGATGCTGCTTTAGGAGCAGGCATTGTTTCAGCTGGTAAGTTTTTATCTAAATGAGAAGCCAAAGCATTCACAGAAGAAAACTCTTCGTTCAACTGGCGGAAGGTAACTTTAACTCCGTATTTTTTAGATATGGTCAATGCAGCTTGAGTCAGGAAAAGAGAATCCAATCCCAGTTCAATAAATGTTGAAGTGGTGTCATTACCCAATTCCATTCCTGATGATTCTTCTAAAACTGATTTTAATTCTGCGGTAAGTATTTCTTTACGATTCATAATATCTGAATTGTTGTGTTCCTGATTTGTTGTTGTATTAAATTGATAGTTGGTTGTATTGTCAAACTGAAAGTTAGTCATTGGATATTCAGCCTGTATATCATCTCTCTTAGGAGCTACAGATATTTGTTGAACGGTTATCGGATCAAGCCAGAATTTTTTCTTTTCGAATGCATAGGTGGGCAATGCAACTTTTTTTCTTTTTTCTAATGCATAGAAACTATTCCAGTCTATATTAACTCCGCTCATCCATAATTGGCCAAGAGCGAACAACATACTTTCCCATTCGGCAAAGTTTTCTGCTGTATCGCTAAGTGATGAAATGGCTATTTGCTTCTTTACATCTTTCGCTTGTTGCTTTGCCAAAGTAGCTGCAGTTGTGCGTGGGCCACATTCCAGTAAAATGCGTTGAGGATTTTCATTCCACAAAGTTTGAATGCCTTCAGCAAAACGAACTGTTGCACGCACATGGTTGCTCCAGTATTCAGGATTGGTTGCTTGTTCGTCTGTTATCCATTTTGTAGTAACTGTACTTACAAATGGAACAGATGGTTTATTAAGTTTTATTGATTTTATTTTTTCAAGAAATGGTTTCACCATGGGTTCCATCATTGGAGAATGGAATGCATGGGATGTAACCAGCATTTTAGCTACCACTTCTTTTTTCTCTAATTCTTTTTGCAATGCTTCCACTTTATCAGTCGGACCGGCCACTACACATAATGCAGGCCCGTTAACTGCCGCTATGGAACACGATGCATCGATCATTTTTTCTACATCAGCAGCTGCCATACGTACGCTTAACATGGATCCCTGTGGAAGTTCCTGCATCATTTTACCACGATTGGCTACCAGCATTAGTGCATCTTCCAGTGAAAATACTCCCGCAAGATGCGCTCCTACAAATTCTCCAATACTATGCCCGACAAAACCTTTCGGTTTGATGCCCCAACTCATCCATAGTTTTGATAAGGCATAACCGATAGTAAATAAAGATGGCTGAGTGTACATGGTTTCCTTCAGCATCTTTTCGGATTGCTCCGTTTTATCAGCAGAAGGATATAAAATTGTTATCAGATCAACACCTAAATGCGGACGAAGAATTTCAGCACAACGATCAACGGCATCTTTGAAAATAATTTCATCGTCATATAAATTCTTACCCATATTCACATACTGCGAACCCTGGCCTGGATACATGAAAATTATTTCTGATGCAGCACTTTCCAAAACTCTGGAGGTGTATTTTTTAGGGTTAGCGCTTTCAATTGTTGTGACAAAATCGTTTGTATTTCCTCCGACAATAATTCTGCGTTGATTAAAATATTTTCTACCTGTCTGCAATGTGTATGCAGCATCGGCAAGAGAGATATCAGGATTCTTTGCTAAGAAAGATTTTAAATTTTCTGTTTGCGCATCCAATGATTCTTTAGTCTTTGCAGATAAGATCATTAAATGTCTTTGTCTTGCTATGCCTGATTTTTCAAGAATTGGAGCTTCTTCCACTACAACGTGAGCATTGGTTCCACCTACACCAAACGAACTTACACCGGCACGAAGGGGAGTTCCGTTCTCCGTTTTCCACTCACGTTTTTCATTGTTTACAAAGAATGGGGAGTTTGCAAAATCAATTGCAGGATTTGGTTTGGTGTAATTAATAGAGGCCGGAAGAACTTTATGCTTTAAAGCAAGACATGTTTTAATTAATCCCGTTACTCCGGCCGCAGGTGTTAAGTGACCAATGTTAGACTTAATAGAACCCACAGCACAAAATTGTTTTTTATCTGTCTTGCTTCTGAATGCTTGTGTTAACGCTTCAATTTCTATCGGGTCGCCTAATGGTGTTGCTGTACCGTGCGTTTCAATGTACGAAATGGAATCCGGTTCCACTCCTGCTTTGGCTTGAGCCATGGCTATAACGGCAGCTTGTCCTTCAACACTCGGTGCTGTGAAACTTGCTTTATCACTTCCATCGTTATTCAGTGCTGCTCCGCGGATGACTGCATAAACTTCATCGCCATCTTTCACAGCATCTTTGTAACGCTTCAACATTACCACTCCTACTCCATCACTAAAAACAGTTCCTGTTGCATCGGCATCAAAAGTTCGTGTATGGCCGTCCTTACTGAACATGCCACCTTCGTTGTAAATATGTCCGCTGTTGATGGGTACTGTGATAGAAATACCACCGGCAATGGCCATGTCACATTCTTTGTTCAATAAACTCTCATAAGCAAGCGACACTGCAGTGAGTGATGTGCTGCATGCTGTGTGGATACTTAAGCCAGGGCCTTTAATATTGAACTCGTAAGATACACGCGTAGCAATATAATCCTTCTCATTTGCCGTCATGGTTTGAAAAGTTCCCACACGATTAATGGCTTCCTTGTTATGAAACACATTGTTGGGGTAATAGGTGTTGTTTCCCATGCCGGCAAACACACCGATCAATCCATCGTATTTATCAGGAGCATAACCAGAGTTTTCCAATGCTTCCCATGCTACTTCTAAAAATATTCTTTGTTGCGGATCGGTTACTTCAGCCAAACGCGGATTCATATTGAAGAATGCTGCATCAAATTTATCTGCATCAGAAAATACTCCCCGTGCGGCTACATAACTTGCATCATTCTTATCTTCATTACTAATGTTTGCATCTAATTCTTCTTTCTTGAAAAAAGAAACAGACTCTTTACCATCCAGCAAATTCTTCCACAGTTCATCTACATTTCTTGCACCCGGGAATCGACCGCTCATACCTATGATGGCAATTCCATCTTCTACGTTTTTAATTTGTTTGTTGATCTGCGCATCGGAAGTATAACGTTCCTGTGCAGCATCATAAAAACTTTTTGTTGTTGAATCGTTTGACAAAAATTTGACCAGCGATAAAATATCAGGATGCTGGTACATTTTCACAACTGGTAAGTCAAGATTATGCTCTTGTCTTAGCTCAGCAATAAATTTTAATGCCAGTAAAGAGTTTCCTCCTAATTCAAAAAAGTTGTCGCTTGTACCAACACTGTCTATCTTTAATAATTTGCACCACAATTTTGCAAACTGTTTTTCCATATCACTTTGTGGTGCAGCAAACAAAGTACTTAGCTCAGGGCGCTTGTTGGATGGTGCCGGTAAATTTCTCCTGTCTATTTTTCCTGATGGTGTTCTGGGAAAACTTTCCATTTGTACAAATGCAGATGGCATCATGTACTCAGGAAGCTTATCAGATAAAAATTTTCTTAGCTCTGATGCATTTATATTTTTTCCCTGTTCAGGAATTAAATAAGCAACCAAACGTTTATCACCGGGCTCATCTTCACGGGCAATAACTACAGCTGCGTTTACGGATGAGTGTTTATCCAGCGTTAGTTCGATCTCTCCTAATTCAATTCTATAACCCCTCACCTTTACTTGGCCGTCAATACGACCGAAATATTCAATATTGCCATCCGCTAAATATTTTGCAAGGTCACCTGTTTTGTACATGGTAGCACCTTTGCTAAACGGATTATCAACAAACTTTTCTTTGGTCAGATCATCACGGTTCAAATATCCTTTGGCAACGCTTACTCCGGCAATGTACAATTCACCTTCCTGGTTTTCGTACAATGGATTTCCGTTCTCATCTAAAATGTATATCTCAGCATTGTCAATCGGTTTTCCTATGGATGGCAATGCGTTCCATTGATCTGGATCGGCTCCTAATTTATAAGCTGTAACCACATGTCCTTCTGTTGGTCCATAGTGATTCCATAAAACACATTTTTTATTGCGTTTAAAGAAATTGCGGATGTACTGTGTGCTTTGCAACTGTTCACCAGCTGTTATCATTTCTTTGAGAGAAGATAAGTCTCCACTAAAGTTTTCTGCAACCTCGCATAAATGCTGAAGCGCTATGAAAGGCAAAAAGACACGATTGATCTTTTCCTTGGCAACGAAGTTTAAAAGATTGACTGCATTCAATCGCAGTTCGTCTTCAATCATCACCAACGTTCCGCCACAACTTAGTGTTGAAAATATTTCCTGGAACGATACGTCAAAACTTATCGGTGCAAATTGTAAAGTCTTTCCACCTTCTAAAACAGCTGTATTTTTTAATTGCCAGGTAATTAAATTGACCAATGGCTTGTGTGGCATAGCAACACCTTTGGGCATTCCTGTGCTACCTGATGTAAAGAGTACGTAAGCAATATCTGTTGAAGGATGCTGAATAGTTTTTGTTGAAGTAGCAGAATTACCAGATTGAATATTTTCTATCAGTATTTTTTCTGCTTTACTTTCCGGAAGTTTGTTGACAAGGTTTTGATTGGTGATCAGCAAAGGCATTTGAGCTGTTTCAATCATGTACTGCAAACGCTCCTGCGGATATTCTGGATCAAGAGGAACATAGCCTGCACCAGCTTTTAAAATTCCTAATACACCCACAATTAAATTACAGCTGCGTTCAATGCACAAACCAACAAGGCTTCCCGGTTTGACTCCTTTTGCAATTAAATAATTGGCCAATTGATTTGACTTCTCATCCAGCTGAGCATAAGTCAGTTTATCATCGTGAAAGTAAACGGCTATATGATCAGGAGTTTTTACTGCCTGTTTTTCGAAAAACGCAGGCAACAACATATCCTCGTTAAAAGATGCTTTAGGGAAATTATACTTATGCGAACTCATTTAAGCTGGTGGTTGTAAACTGTAAACATGACAGGGCAGAACATACCTGTCCAAATCATTTGAACGCAAGCGAATGTAATAAGTTTCAGCTATCAAAACGGGATGTTTTGACCAAGGTCATAAACAGGCAAGTGTGCATAGAAAATTCATCATTTAAAAAGCAAACCTGCCTGTTCCCGCCTGCTTGATTTTTATCTTTTCGATGAGCCATTTTAAGTCGGCTACATTTTTTTCTTTCTCAAGGTTTTCCGCTATTCGTGTGATCTTTGGCTTGCTCTTTCCTGCACGAACCAGAGCTGTTAAATACTTGATAAGGTTGCGGTTAATGGTGCGCTGGTATTCTGAAATGTAGCGGTTACGCAAAAGGAATAACCTGAATGCTGAAGCATGGTAAAAGAAAACCTCTTCATCGCCCAATTCATAATAGCACTTGAGTAAAATTACCCTTGAGTCTAATTGATAGACAAGATCTGTAAACTCTACATCAACTAACTTACGAATTGCATTTTTAAAATCACCATTTGAAAAATACTGGTATGCCATGTTGTAATCGAGTGCATTTTTTCGTTCGGCAGGAGCTAAATAGCCAATGTAGTTTTTAATAAAATGGCTGCACCAATCTTTCTCGTTCAATCGCATGCTGATGCTTACCATGTTCTTAAATTCAAACTGTGACAGGTATGCATAATTCATCAGCTTTTTATTGGTGAGGATGACTTTGTATAAGCCAAATAACTCCTGTAAATACTCCTGGCTACCCTGGTTTAGTTTTTTGACACAATAGTTTTTGAGGTATATGAAAAGGTTATCCAACTCCTTGGCAGGAAATAATAGCTCATGCTTGATGATCATTTCTTTCGCTTTTAGAAAATGCTTTTGCTCATCAGGTTCTGTTAATGATAGCAGAATATTATAGTAAATCTGTAGTGCAGGAAAATCTTTGAACTGTTTGCGTTGTGCCAGTAATTTTATTTCATCAAGCAGGTTTATTTCCAGATCGCTTTTCAAAATATTCTGGTAATTGATAACCTCGCATGCCAGCTGCAGTTTCTTTACCACATAAAATGCATCGAGGTTTTGTAGCAACTCTTCATAGTTGGGTTTTCGTTTACGCGATTGTGTTGATGAAAGATAATCTTCCTCGATATCTGCAACCTGGAAATTTAACAGAAGGGTATCAGCATTACCCGGTTTGTTGATGCGGTTTATTTCCTGATGGATAAAGGACCATGATTTATTGAGGTCTTTTTTTGCAAGAGCCTTAAGAGATAGTAGGTGTAATGAAGTTATATTGGAGTCAACAAAACGGAGTGTATAAAAATATTCAAGATGCTTTGTGAGATCGCTGACAAGGTAGCGCATTTGTTTATCGGAGTAGCGCTTGTTTTTATGTAGGTGTTTGAAAGCATGAGCCTTATTAAAATCGAGCTTGTTTTTTAAGTTTTGCCTTAAAAATTCATACAACTTTTCTGTTTCGGGCAGCATTTTAAAGTAGGGAGAATGTAAATACTCTTTGAAGGCATTGCCTTCATGATGGCTTAAATTGGCGACTAATTGTTCGATTTTTTGCATATCTATTAAATATTGACCTTTCGGCAAAATGTAAATTTAGTTCAAATAATTGTACGATCACAGATTTTTACAGTAGTAATAGTGCTACCAATCGGATATATATACAAAAAAGCACATAGTGACAAGTACAAATAACTGAACTTTTTTAATGCCCTGAAGCACCCTACTTTTGGAGTGTTATTAATCAGATAAACAATTTATATTTGGAAACCATGAAAAAGAAAACTGAAAATCGGGCAAACAAAATGTTCAGGTTAAACCTTAATTCTATCTGTTTTATATTGCTGCTTTTTGCAGGTAATGCAAATGCAGCTAATTATTATTGGGTTGGCGGAAGCGGCAACTGGAGTGATTTTACAAACCATTGGGCAACTACAAGTGGGGGAACAAATTTTCACACTTCGGTACCGGGGCCTACCGATGATGTTTATTTTGACAGTAATTCATTTACAGCCTCCGGCCAGGCTGTGAACATTGATGTAATTGCACCCAATTGCACTAATTTCAGCTGGCAAAATACTATTGCTGAATCAAAATTAACATCAAGCAGTACATCGAATGAACTGTATATAAAAGGCAATTTTATCGGGGACTTAAGTATTGATATGCAGTATGACGGTAAAATTGTTTTTACCACTACCAATACAGTAACCGTAAACTTTACGGATACGATAAGATGCCCTTTGCAATTTATAAGTGATAACCTTGGAAGTGGCAGATGGAATTTTACATCAGATTTTTATTGTAAAAATTTAATTGGTTTTGAAAGCGGTAAAATTGATATAAGCGGGACACATTTTACATGTGGAACATTTACCAAACCTAACTTAAGCAATGGTATGGCGGAATTTATTGGTAACAATTCCAATGCTACAATTGTATTTATTGATTCGGCTCTAACAATAGAACCTGAATTTAACCTGGATAACTTTTACCCTATAACTGCCAATAACATAACACTTGAATTATTAAATAATAATGCCAGCTATAATGGTTATGTGAGTTGGTATTTTAGAGAGGATTGGCTAAGCGGCAGCGTGAAGGAAATATTATTTGATGCAACTAATGCAGCTTCAAGCAATGTAGTAATAATTGATAATCTATCGAGTGATGTAAAACGAATTAAAGGATCGAATTTTAATATACTTATAATGTTAAGCAACCTTAATAACATGTATAATGGAGGTACATGTTTCCTAGACACAGTAGTATGTGTCAATTGTGGAATTGAGATTAATAATAGTGCATATTTTGATTCGTGGAGGATTGATTATATACAAGCAGATTATTTAGGTTTGAATAAGGCAAGTTGGTCAGGTGGAGTTGATACATCATTGCTTGAAATTAATAAAGTTAATTGCACAATTAACTGCGGTATTGAAATGTGGGGCAATTTTAATACTTCAATAAATGATATAACAATAGGTGGAGATATAATTTGCAAATCATGGCAAGGAAATCCTGCTGTGCCTGCTAATTATAATTTTTATGCAGGTAAAATATCAATTGCAGGAAATGCTATGATTAATAATGACTGCACTTTTGATACATTAATTCTTATGCCCGGAAGTTCATTTACACTTGATTCGAATAAGACCTTAACTATAAATAATAAGTTAGTAGCATCAGGCAACCCAATAGATAGCATTTATATAAATTCAAGTTCAATAGGTGATTCGGCAAATTTTAATTTAGATACCAATTACGTTTGCCTAAATTATGTTGCACTTAGAGATATTCATGTCAGCGGAACCAATACCTATGCAAACATTAACTGCACTGATCTGGGTAACAATACCGGATGGCAATTCGGGCCATGTAATGTTATAAGCGATGTCTGGCCTGGTGATGCCAACTACGATTTAACAGCAAACAATAACGATGTATTAAATATTGGTGTTGCTTACGGAAACTCAGGCCCCGTGCGTAGTGGTGCATCATTAGCATGGGTAGCCCAACCTGCTACAGACTGGACAAACTATTTTGCCAATGGAACCAATCATAAACATGCCGATACCAATGGTGATGGTGTTGTTGATAATAATGATACTGCTGCCATAACACTTAACTATGGCCTTACACATCCTGCTCGTTATGGTGCTGACCTGATCAATAGCCTTGTTGACCCGCCTTTATACCTTTCAGCGCTGAGTGATACGCTGGCTGAGGGTGATAGCGTTACAGTAACTATTACATTAGGTACTGCTGCATTGCCTGTTACTGATCTGTATGGTTTGGCATTCACAATTAATTTTAATAATACGGTACTTGACACGAATTATATTGCATTTGATTTTACAGGTTGCTGGATAGGGACACCAGGTGTTAATTTGCTCACTTATACTTACCAACGATCTACTGATGGCGCAATAGATGTTGCGATAACACGCACTGACCAGTTAGACACCAGCGGCTTTGGGTATGTAGGAAGATTTGGATCAGTGATTGTGGATAATGTGGGCGCTCGTTTGGCATCAGGAAATTTTATGAATGCAAATTTTACAATTAGCAACATTACAGCCATACATTTTGATGAAACACTATTACCCCTTGCAGCATTTGGTGACAGTATTGTAATTGACACTGCAGGTACAACGGGAATTAAAACACAGGAGGCATTGGCTGGTAAAGTAATTATTTATCCAAACCCTGCCAGTGATAAACTGATGATAAGATCGGGAAACTTGAAAGTTGTTTCATTAGAAGTAGTAAACAGTATGGGACATAAAGTACTTAAGCAAAATAATTTGATGGAGGGTCATGCCATTAACACAACCATTTTAAGCCAGGGCTTGTACATTTTAAAACTGCAAACAGAAGCAGGCGTGGTTGTTAAAAAATTCCAGGTGGTTAAGAAGTTGAATTAACCCAATGACAAGTTCACAGCTTGCCAGAAGTGCCGGGGTAAAAGCCGGCATTTTTTATTTTATTTTAGTGGCTTTGTAAAAATGAATGGTGCCAAACAATGTGTTGATGGATTGTTCTACTGAAACTTCGAATCCGGCATCTTTAAGGTAATTCTTCAGCATTCCTTTTTTCATGTCTTCTGTATTAGCCTTACCTCCTACCCATTCTAAAATGGTAAAACCTACTTTTGAAATGAAGGTTAGTGGCCTGCTCCAGTCGGCAATTAGAAATTGAGCATGGTTCTTTAAAGTTCGTTTTGCTTCAACAATGGTTTTTAATTTGTCTTCGTAATTTAAATTGCAAAAAAGCAGACTGGAGTAAACAACATCTATGCTTTCATCATCAAAAGGTAATTGCGTTGCTGATGCTTTTTGTAGAACAATATTCTTTAACCCGCTTTCCGAAACTTTATCTTTTAAAATGGATAATGCTTTGTTGTCCATATCCAAAGCAATAATTTCCGAGATAGAATTTTTTTTTGCAAGCATGGTCGTAAAGCTTCCCGTTCCACAACCTATTTCCACGATTGTTGAGTGTTGAGCAACAGTACCCGTATTAAGCAAGGTTTTCCTGATCTTCTCTGCAGGTAATAAAACACGAAAAAGAAAATCGTAGAAGGGAGTTAAGAAATGATACCGAAGAGAAGGAATTGAAGAAGGCAATTTACAATTTTTAATTTACTAATTACAATTTAAAATAATAAACTTAAGGTCTACTTTCCTGAAGCTACAATCGTAAATCCAAAATCGTAAATCGTAAATTTTCTCAGGTGTACATTCCACCATTTACATGCAGCACCTGACCGGTAACATATGTACTTAAGTCTGATGCAAAAAACAAAACGGCATTGGCAATATCATCAACAGTTCCACCACGTTTCATGGGAATAGCATCCGTCCAGCCTTTTACAGTTTCGGGGTTGAGGGCGCCTGTCATTTCTGTTTCAATAAAACCCGGGGCTATGGCATTGCAGCGAATGTTGCGTGAGCCTAACTCTAAAGCCACTGATTTGGTAAAGCCTATCATACCTGCTTTACTAGCTGCATAATTGGCCTGGCCTGCATTACCTTTTTCGCCCACTACTGATGTTATATTAATTATAGAACCTGAACGTTGCTTAAGCATACACTTTTGAATGTGCTTGGTGGTATTAAAGCATGACTTTAAGTTAGTACGGATGACTTCATCAAACTGATCTTCTGTCATGCGCATGAGCAGGTTATCACGGGTAATGCCGGCATTGTTTACCAATACATCTATCTGCCCAAAATCAGCCAACACATTATTTATTAATTGCTCAGCAGCCGTAAACTGCGATGCATCGCTTTGATAGCCTTTGGCTTTTATTCCATTGCTCTTTAATTCATTTTCAAGTTCCAGGCCTTTTTCGGGGGAGGATAAAAACGTAAAAGCCACGTGGGCTCCATGGCCGGCCAGCTGTAATGCAATACCGCGCCCTATGCCACGTGAGGCCCCGGTTATTAAGACAACTTTATTTTCGAGCAACTTCATACAGGTAAATTTTGTTGGTAATATTTTAATTCTATTTTTGTGGCTCAAATATAACTAAACTCATTACAGATGAAAAAAATCTTAGTATGTGTAGCCCTGATTGCAGCCGCTACAACCGTGAATGCACAAAAATTTAAAATTGGTTTAGGGGGCGCTTTTAACAGTACCTGGCTAATGAACAAAAATGTGTTTGATGCTGATGATGATCTTAATATTGCTACAACTTTCGGAGGATCATTTGGATTGAAAGCCCAATATTACTTTAATGACAAAGTGGGTTTAGAGTTAGGCATAATGACTTCAGGCAATAGCCAGAAATATGATTTGGCTGATGGAGACATCCAGACAAAAGTAAAAATGCGCTATTTAGACGTGCCGCTGATGTTAAGATTAGGTGGTGATAAAGGAGCCTATTTTGAATTTGGTCCAAACTTCGGGTTCTTATCTAAAGCAGAAGAAGAGTATGATGACCTTGATGCAGTTAATGTGAAAGGTAGCTTTAATAAAGCAAATATTGGTATAAACTTAGGTTTTGGTGTTGATATAGATGCAAGTGAAAACTTTACTATTACAGCAGGACTAAGGTTTGGTTATGGCTTTAGTGATGTAACTAAAAAATATGACGATTATGCTGATTGGGCCAGCCAGGATGTAGTATCGACCCCTACTACTGCAGCACAATTTAAAGATGGAGCGGTAAGTAATGATCCTGATGATTTTAAATATAAAGCAACAAGCAGAGTTTGGGGAGGATTACACTTAGGGGTTCTTTATACAATCCCTACTGCAAAAAAATAATTAACGATTTAGTTGAAATTTGAAAGACTGCTCTGCAAAGGGCAGTCTTTTTTTGTTTTTAATATGTGCATTATGAATAAAATTTATTCCATTTTGATTGTATTGCAAACATTTTATCGGTTCAATTCTATTTTTATTTTTTAGCAACGCATTCATTTACAGAAGAAATTGTACTAAATCAAGCCTGTTGATAACAATAATTGCCTTTTTTATAGGCATTAAAGTATCAAATACATTTCTTTGTACCGAACAAAAAAGATAATAATACAATCATGAGCACGGTAGCAACAGAAAAACTAAAAGTATTGCAGGCAGCAATAGATCGCATTGACAAAACCTATGGAAAAGGAACCATTATGCGCCTTGGCGAAGAAGCCATTGAACCCATGGAAGCAATTTCAACAGGTAGCATTTCATTAGACATTGCATTAGGAATAAACGGCCTGCCGAAAGGACGTGTGGTAGAAATATATGGACCTGAATCATCAGGTAAAACAACACTTGCTATACATGCAATAGCTACGGCACAAAGAAATGGTGGCATTGCAGCCTATATTGATGCTGAACATGCCTTCGATCGTTTTTATGCACAGAAGCTGGGAGTGGATGTTGAGAACCTTTTGATATCACAACCTGATAATGGAGAGCAGGCTTTAGAGATCGCTGACAATTTAATCCGTTCAGGTGCTATAGATATTATAGTAATTGACTCCGTTGCAGCACTGGTTCCCAAGAGTGAAATTGAGGGTGAAATGGGCGACAGTAAAATGGGTTTACAGGCACGCTTAATGTCACAGGCATTACGCAAACTCACCGGAAGTATTAACCGCACTAACTGCTGCTGTATATTTATTAACCAGTTGCGTGAAAAAATTGGTGTTATGTTCGGCAACCCTGAGACTACAACCGGTGGTAATGCATTAAAGTATTATTCATCTGTACGTTTGGATATCCGCAGGATAGGGCAAATTAAAGACGGAGAAAATGTTGTAGGTAACCGCACCCGTGTAAAGGTGGTTAAGAATAAAGTAGCACCACCTTTCCGCCAGGCAGAGTTTGACATTATGTATGGAGAAGGTATTTCCAAAGTAGGAGAACTGGTTGACCTGGGTGTAGAGCTTAACGTGGTAAAGAAAAGCGGATCATGGTTCAGCTATGGTGATACCAAACTGGGACAAGGACGTGATGGTGTAAAGCAATTACTGGCAGACAATACAGAACTTGCCGATGAAATTGAAGCTAAAATTAAAGCAGCAATGGCAGAAGCTAAATAATATTTATTTTTTATTTATTGGTGAAATAAAAAAGGAAGCTGTCCTGTAAAAGGGGCAGCTTTTTTTGTTGGTGATATTTGTTGAAATTCGCAGTCTTTAAATATATCATCGGTTATCCCGAACAACATTTCCATATAGAACTTAGTCTAGCATACATGATAAAAAAAGCATTTTGCACAATCCCTGTTTTACTTTTAGCAGTTGTTATGGGGTGTAAAAACCCGGCCACTGAAACGAATAATAATTCAGGCGGTAAAAAGGATATTATTACCGAACTTACTGATAAAATATCGAAAGACTCATCCAATATAAAACTATATTTCGATCGCTCCAAAGCGTATTCAGAAAAATCCATGTACGATTTGGCCTTTGCTGATATGGAAAAAGTGATGAGTCTGGATAGCAGTAAACCTGAATACCTGCTACAATATGCTGATTTAAGTTTCAGGATGAATAAGACACGGGCATCGCGTGATGCATTGCAAAAAGTGCGGGCGCTGCAACCGGATAACTACGATGCAGCATTTCGCCTTGCTGAGTTGTATTTATACAGTAACAATCAAAATATATCATTGCAATACCTGGATACAGTTCTTACTAAAGATCCTCATAATACCAAAGCATTACTGATGCGCGGTTTTAATCAAAAAGAAAAAGGGGATACTGCAGGTGCCATAAAAACATTTCGCACTGCCATTGATGTTGATCCTAAATTTTATGAAGCGCAAATGCAACTGGCTTTGATTTTCCAGTCACAGAATAATAAAATTGCCATTGAGTATTATAAAAATGCGTTGGCATTGCAGCCCAAAAGCGAAGAAGCTATGTATGGGCTTGGCATGTGGTACCAGGAACATGATGATTATAACAAGGCTATAGAAACATACACAGAAATTATAAAGCTGAATCCTAAAAATAAAAACGCTCACTTTAACCTGGGTTACCTTTGTCAGATACAATTGAAAGTGTATGATGAAGCCATTAAACATTACACACAAGCCATTGAAGCCGACCCGGGATATGCCCAGGCATTTTACAACCGCGGCTTATGTTTTGAATACGTAGGTAATATTGCCTCAGCAAAAGATGATTTTGCAAAAGCGCTGGCATTAAGAGGAAATAATTATCCGTTAGCAAAAGAAGGCTTAGATAGGGTCAGTAAATAGTATTGAGTACTTAGTATTGAGTAAAAAGTGTTTACTGGTCTCAATACTAAGTACGGGTTACTCAGAACTATCTTCCTGTATTAATCCTATTCTCTTCGTCTTCAGCGGCAGTGGAACGTTGCCTTGCGCGGGCTACTGTTTTCTTACCGAAATTGTACATCATATGAACACGGAAAAACTGGCTATCATAAATGCTATGATAATCCACATCTATGTTACCGTATTGAATTTTAGAATCAGTAAGATCTGTATGAAATATATCATTCAGGTTTACGCGTACTGTTAGCCGGTCGTGAAAGAATGATTTTCTGACTCCTGCATTAATAGAGAATCTCGGATTAACCAGCATGGTACCCCAATACATCTTTGAAAAATAATTTCCACTCAGTTCAGCGCCCCAGCCCTTTGGCAAAACAAAAGAGTTATAGGAATTAAAGATAAAAGTGGTTATTTGCTTTTGAATATCATAATCCGGTGATGCATTATCAGAAATTATTGTTCCATCTATTTTATTGTTGAACACTGTAGCATTGTTACTGCTCTGCCACCAGTTGGTGATACTTAACGGAACATTGAGTGATGCGCTGATATTTTTTCTGGTAGCAAGATTTTGCGTAGTGATATAAGTGGTGCGATCATTTTCATTTTGAATTCCTACCTGCGTCATGGCATCTGTTGTGTAACTGTAGCGGACACTCACTGAGTATGCCTGCTTGAATGTATGCATCACTTCAAATGAATGAGTAAACTGCGGCTTTAATGATTCATTTCCCTGCTGGTAATTATAGGGGTCAATAAAATATTTGAATGGATTAAGTTGCTGGTAACCGGGACGGTCAATTCTCCTGCTGTAAGATAATTTGGTTTGATTATTATCACTGAACTTATACGTTAAAAAAGCGCTGGGGAACAGATCTATATAATCATGTTTAAATGATTTGCTCTTGGTGTACAATTCTCCTTCAGCAACTGTTTGTTCTGCACGTAAGCCTACCTGTACTCCTACTTTCTTGTACTCTGCGGTTCCGTTTACGTAAGCTGCATTAATATTCTCTGTATACTTAAAATGATTGGTTCTGTTCGTATCGATCTCAGCAATATTATCATAATAATTGTAATACTTAACGTCATTATCTGTTATAACAAAACTGGTTTTTAAACCTGCCTCCATTTTATAAACGGAACTAAATGGCTTTGAATAATCAATCTTTGCTGATTTGATATTAATTTTTGCAGGCTGCTTAGCAGTAGTTACCTCTGCATAGGGGTCAGACGTGCCTGTGTAATCGTAGTGATCTGTTATAAAATCAAAATCAGCGCGGTTATCATAGTTCGCATAATCAGCATCAACACCAAGTTCAGCACCCAATGTATCAATCACATATTTATAGTTAATGTTACCTGAAACATTATTCCAGCGGCTATCACTTTCGTTTATGTTGGTATAACCTGAGTCAACTGCAGATGTACCATTAAAGATGTCTGTATTGCTGGAAGTCCGATCGTGATTTGTATTTAAACTTCCTTTTACCAAAACACCAATGGTGTTATTTTTATTCAGGAAATAATCCATTCCTGCCCGGAAGTTATTATTAATGTATTTTCCCTTATCAAAGGTTTTGAGTTTGAAAACAGAAGTATCATCAGGGAAAATGAAACGCCTGTCCAAATGTGAGCGCTCATAATAATATCCATTGGTATAATCGTAGCTTCCAAAAAGGTTCAAACGCGTATTACGATAGTTGAGGCTTAATCCTGTTCCGATATCAGGATATGCACCTTGCCCATAACTTAATCTTGCTGATCCATTCATTCCAAGGTTGGGTTTCTTCTTCAGCTTTAAATTTAAAACTCCTGAGTTGCCTGCAGCATCATATTTCGATGATGGATTGGTGATGATTTCTATCTGTGCCAAATCAGCTGAGCTCATGTTGCGTAACATGGTATATAGATCCTGTGTAGAGAGATAGGTTGGTTTGCCGTCAATCATCACCAACACATCCTGTTTGCCCTGCATACTGATGTTTCCGTCATTATCAACAGTAATTCCGGGGCTTTGCTTCAGTACTTCTATAGCTGTTGCTCCGGCATTCACAATGCTGTTCTCTACGTTTACAACCGTTTTATCAATTCTATGCTCAATGAATGGTTTTGTAGAAACTATATTGGCTTCTTTTAATTCAACAGCAGCGGCTTTCATTTCAATGGCAGGCACTTCAACAACTGATGCTGAACCAGATACTTCTACTGTTGGTGAATAATATTTGGTATTCCCGATTTGCGCTGACAGAACCAGGTAATTACCCTGCTGAATATTTTCGAAAGAATAATTTCCATTTTCACCGGTGAGCGTTCCTTTAACAAGGGAACTATCTGCAGCATTCAATAAAACAACGTTTATAAATGAAGCTGGTGCGTTGTTGTCTTTTACAGTTCCTTTAAGGGATGTTTGCGCTGTTGCATTCATAAAAAGCGAGAACAACAAAACCATTATTGAATAAACTTTCTTCATACCGTTATAAGTTAAGTGTGACTGTGCCAACTACATGACAAACCTAACTCTCTTTAAACTATGTTAAGGTTAATAGATGGTTAAGTATAGTTAAGAAGTGTTAACCTGAAAAGAATCAACTTCATCAATGGTACTCACTTTCCTTTTTAATTTATTTTAATAAATGTTCTCTTTCTACTATTTCCTGTGTATTTTTGAAAATCTTATCCTTAAAAATTAACTCTGAATAAAAACATGAAAAAAAATTCTATTCTGAACACAATATTCTTCAACCGTATAACCGGCATTTCTTTATTCATTTGGCTTACACTTTTATCTGTTTGTAAAACAAATGCACAAATAACTATTATACTGCAGCCGGACTCTGTTTTGGGAAAAGATGTGTGCGTGGATTCGTACTATCCTTCCTCCCCCAGTCCTGGTGTTCCTGAAATAAATGCATCATCATGGACGCATGGTGGGCAGCCTGAAGATGAAAGAGGATTGATTGATTTTGATTTATCTTTGATTCCAGCGGCCGCAATTATTCAATCGGCTTACCTGACTTTGTATAATAATCCTACTTCATCAAACGGGCAACAAAATGGTGAACATTACCACTTATCTGCAACGAATGAAAGTGTTTTACAACGCATCACCAGTCCATGGCAGGAAGACAGCGTTTACTGGAACAACCAACCCACATCAACCAACGTAAATGAAGTTGTGTTGCCTATTGACACCAATCCTCACCAGGATTATACTTCAGATGTTACTTTACTAATTCAGGATATGATTAATAATCCTCTTACAAGCTTTGGATTTATGCTCAAGCTACAAACAGAAACCCCTTACCGTTGTCTTCTTTTTGCATCCAGCGATCACCCTAATCCGGCATTGCATCCTAAATTGGAAATCACATACACTGTTCCCTGTACTAACATACTTGTACTTCAGCCTGATTCAGTTTTAGGAAAGGATGTATGCGTAGATTCATATTATCCATCTCTTCCGGGACCTGGAGTACCTCTTTCCAGCACAGTGGGATCCGAAGCTTGGAATTCACGTGACTTGAAGTCGCGGC
>JADMIO010606935.1_pt1 | contig 84795 bp, 85 predicted proteins | sample 8958161 | NCBI WGS metagenome assembly JADMIO01 (sample SAMN16585339, study PRJNA669376) | soil metagenome | isolation source: Crop rotation soil | place: USA: Cullars Rotation, Alabama | collected 2011 | reverse complement strand
GCCGCGACTTCAAGTCACGTGAATTCCAAGCTTCGGATCCCACTGTGCTGGAAAGTCATCTGCAAATAAGATCCATCGACAGAAGAATTTGCAGCTAAAAAATCTTGACCTTATGAATGTCATACCACGCGATCAATTCTTCTTTCGAGACATGGCCAGCAGCACAACCATTTATGATATCGAAAAAAGCATCTGGATTTTCTGAATACCTTAAGCTAAAGCCATTCAGATCCAGAAAGATAGTCGAGGCCAAAGCGCCGGTTCTTTTGTTTCCATCAACAAATGCATGTGCTTTTACCAAAAAAAAAGACATGGCTGCAGCAATTTTAGGGATGCCTCCATATTGGAAAGGAGGTAGTCCCGGATAATATGCGCTATGCAACGCGCTTTCAATTTTGCCCGATTCAAAACAGTGATGCGGATTACTAAAGGCAAGGCAGATTTTTTTATTGATAGCTATTATTTGTTCGGCATCTAGTAATTTGATCATGAAAGTTTTTTCATCGTGTAGTAGTGCTCTTGCATCATTTTCTTAAAAGAATCTTCAAGCTCGTTTTTAGTCGCTTTGCCTACTGGTTTTAATAATTGAGGCTCATGGATGTATTTCTCCAAAGCAGTCGCAATTACTGCAGATTGATTATGGCCAGGATTGGATTCCAACCATTGCAGGAGCTCTTGGTAAAGAGTATCTGTTAATTTAACGCTGAGTTGTTTCATTAGGCACCTCCCTTAGTATTATTATAACATTCTAAGTATTACTAAGCAAGTCTAAACCCTTTTCTAACTTTTGCATAATTTATCATTAATTTATGCCTGTTAGCATAACACGCCTTATGTGGAGATCTGATTTTATCTGATTCGTCTGGTATTTTCTGCACATGCCAAAAAGGATGGATTTTTAGACGGCAGCGCAAAATTACGAGTGCAGTAATAGGGGCTAGGTAGGCGGGAGCCTTATCCAATTCATTCCAATCGCATATTTGCTGGGCTTTGCGAAGGTTTTTGGGATTAATCAGCCAAGTTTTTAGTGATGAATATGCTCACAAGAAGGCCAGGTTGGAAGTCTCTTGGGCTTGTTTTTGCAGTTGGCTACTAAGGACTTAAGAAAAAAAGCCTGTTAATAGTTCCTAGATCCTCTTTCGGCTTATCTTTAAGTTACGGCAGAAATTGGCAAGATCTTACCGGGGGCCGGCTAAACTCTCATTGCTCCCCACCACCGGCCCAATAAAAGCCACTTGCGTATATTTACGTGACGCTTCCCCAAGAATTGGTAGCTCAGATAAACAAGGCGGGAACAGCTAGCCCAAAAATTTATCACTGTGACCTTTTTTATTAGCCTAGCGAAGCTCATAGTGCCGCTTTGAAGCCTGATTTGATCTTAAACAGGCGCCCTATTTCCACTTCAAGTGTGGTGGCATGCCTTGTGACAAATACCTAAGCAAGAAGCAATGCTATGCCGAGATAAAGAAATAAGCTGAGTATTCTTTGACGCATGCTTTTTTTCACATTTGAATCCGAATTATCTAAAATAACAGCTTATAACCGAGATTTTTTTATACAGTATACCGCTGCGAATAGTTTTGCGAGCTTCACTAACACTTGGCCAGGATCTCAGCTTGAAACTCTTCCTAATGAACGTTAGTTACATAGTAATAAGGGAGTAATTATATGAGAATATTTATATTTTTTACCGCATTTTTAATGGTTTCTAATCTTTTCGCGGTCGCTGAATGTCAAGAAGCTAAAACTTATTTAAGCGAAAACAAAGCTAAAATTTTAAATCACCTAACTCAGGGTTTTGACAACAATCCTACCGCGAATTTAAAAGAAAATTTGAACAATATGAAAAATATGATTGCCAAACTTGAAGGATATATTGATTCGAAAAATGACCAGCAATGTAAAACATATGTAAATGCAATCAAGAATTTTTTCAAAAAAATATACGGAATATTTTCGGGAGGATGATATTTAACCGCGCTTTCTTTGGTGAGCTAGCGCGGTATTAGTATGCATCTCGCCAAGTTTTAGGTTTTCAGATTCCATAGGTGATCCCCCTAAAATAGAAACAAGGACGGTGCCAGACGAAGGACGGTGCCAGACGTGGGAGGACTATTACCGTAGTGCAGTAATAGGGGCTACAGTCTTGATGGCGATTGTTGCCTAAAAGATTGATCTAAGCTTACCTGAATATCGCTTAAGAAGTGGAACGACAGGCATAGTTGTCGTGTCAGCGCAGGTTAGCATCCAGACGTAGTGCCATTTTGCTAGATGCCAGCCTGCGCTGGTATGACACTTTGAACCTTTGTAAAGCATGTTCACAGGATAAATAAGCTTTAACTTTCCCTAATATAGTAAGTGTTTTTGTTCATGAAAGAAAAACTCATTAAACCAGTACTTTTCTTCAGAGGCTGTTAAATATACAGCACTTTTTATTTTTTCTAGATGTTCATTAATAATATCATCTGCGCTGTTTGATTCTCTTATTCTTTCAAGCAGCCAGAATTGGAATTGTTCGAATAAAGAATTTTCATAATGGGGATTATAACTTTTATTATATTCTTCTTTTGCTTCCACATATAATGGGCTGCTAAAAGAGAGCCAGGCTAGGCTTCGTTCGAATTCATCTAGAACTTTGATTTCTACAAAATGCTCTCGCAAATGGTTTATAAAATGCTCAAGCCGCATTTCATCCACAAATTGTGATTCGGGTAGAAATCTATGGTTATTCTCAGTGCCTATTACCTCGGTAATTCTTAAGTACTTAGATCCTTCATCAAAGGCGAGCGATTGCACGGGCGCAATTGTTAGTCCCATGCGGCCCATTTTACTCAGCAAGAGGTCCGGGCCTATTTCAATGGCAGAGTGTCCACCGGCGAAGGGATAGGGGCCCGCTCTAAAAAAGAAATTGGCGCCCGCTTTGGCATATTTGAGATTCAGTCTATGGGCTTCATTTTCGGACGCTGTAACTATTCTTGGGATTAAATTAGTCCAATTTTGATTTTCTGATTGATGATGGCCCCTCACTCCAAAAGCATCAAACAAAGCGCGATCAAAAGAAACTTCAATGCTTTGATCGTAATAGTTTTTATAGTTAAGTTGCTTTCCTGCCCCGCGGGCAAAAGCATGGCAATCAAAATATGGAGAATCCAAATCATTAGACTGCAATACATCTAGAATGCCTGCTTTTAGCGCTTGAGGCAGGGGAAGAAGTTTTCCCCCATAACTAAATTCAATTCCCTCTGCGTCTTTTAAAACAGTTTTTAGATCTGAAGGCAGCTCATGAAGGGGCCAGGCCTGCCCATCATAACAAAGTTTGGTATCATAGGCCCAAAGTCTATTATTTTTGGAGACCATGCTTTCCGGATGGTGCATGATAAAATTAACCAAAATAAGAGTTTCTTTTATTTCAATATGAATTGTCTTTTCAGAAAACAGTGCAACAGGGTAGTGATTAAGCTCTTCCCAAGTATTTTTTTCTAAACTATTATGCGTAAAATTATTCAAAAGATATGATTGCCACCCGCGAATAAAGTGCAGGGAATCAATACCTTTGCCAACTATGCTAGATAGTTTAGCTCTAAACTCGCCTAAGCGATTTTGGGTCTCAGCTGGTAAACTATCCATGCTGGCGGCGTTTAGGCAGAAGGTTAAAGATATAAAAACACTGGTAAAAGTATTATTCATACCATAAATATTATATATAATATAAGCTATGGCAATCGGGTGTGGGGGGTATTTTGTGTTTTTGCCTGGAGATCATGGGATCTGCTTGTAAAACGTACGGTGATACCGTACAATAGTTTTAGCAGGAGCCTTCTATGAATTCCATAACCGTTAACCAATTTAGAGCAAATCTAAAAAAAGTAGTTGATAAAGCTATAGACGAACATGAACCTCTTCATGTGACGCGCTTGCGCGGCGCTAACTTTGTGGTTGTTAGCGAAGAAGATTGGAATGCTGAGCAAGAGACGATTTATGTCTTGCAAAATAATAGCTTAATGAAACAAATTGCGCTGTCTTTGGCGTCGAATAGAAGCAAAACTTTGAGCAAGGACGAGCTTCATGCGGAATTTGATATTTAAGGCTAAAACCTGGGAAGAGTATGAGGCAATAAGAGTAAAAAATAAGCTGCTTCATAAAAACCTTAAGAATATAATTAAAGAACTGCTGCGCAATGACCCCACAAAAGGCTTAGGAAAGCCAGAGCCTCTTAGGCATCAATTAAGTGGTTTATGGTCGAGAAGATTGTCGCTTAAAGATCGCTTAATTTATCGCTTCAACGATGAGGTAGTTGAGATAATTGCGATTGGTGGCCATTACGATCAAAAATAGCCGCGTTCACATTGCGCTTAGCACCGCAATATAGTGAGCAATGCTGCCAAATAATACAAAACTATGCCAGACGGCGTGATGATAGGGCACGCGCTTCATTAGGTACACAACGGTGCCTCCGGTGTAAAAGAAACCTCCAAGAAGTATCCACTTGATTATTTCGGGGGACAAAGCCTCGCTCATGGGTGCGTAGGCAATTATAATCACCCAACCCATAGCGATATACATGAGCGTTGATACCAAGGTGAAACGTCCTGTGAAAAACAGCTTGAATATAGTTCCTATCAAAGCCAAAGACCAAATTGTGATGAGCATGCCCACGGCCCAGGGTCCGCTGAGATTAATTAGTAAAAAGGGCGTATAGGTTCCGGCGATCAAAAAATAGATGCCTACATGGTCTAATACTTTAAAGATGCTTTTGGCCTTCAAAAATGGCAGGGCATGATAAAGCGTGGATGCCGAATATAAGAAAATGAGCGAGGAGCCATAGATCAAATAGCTGATGAAATGCGCGCGTGTGCCGTAGAGCACCGCAAAAACCAGCAATACAGTCATGCCCACCACGCCCAGTAAGGCACCTAGGCCATGGATGATGCTGTTGGCGATTTCCTCGCCTCGTGAATATTGTCTGAGATTTGTTTTAAGCTTCATATACCCTATCTTATGGCAAACAGGTTCCACTCGAGCAACCTGGTTTAATGAAAGTGTTCTTTAAGCAATGGCATAGCAAAATCTAAGAACATCTTAGGATCAGTTAAAGTAGAGCGGAGTATACTTTGCCTTTTTTCTAGAAGCGGTGTGCTCGCTTTAATTATGAAACCAAGCAGCTGTTTGAGTTTTCCCATTCGCAGCTTTGGCGAAAAGTTCTCGGGAGTTTCACGAGAAAACGCGGCTAAAAATGATTCTAAATCCTCATGAAGGACGGTGCCAGACGTGGGAGGACTATTACCGTAGTGCAGTAATAGGGGCTAGGTAGGCGGGAGCCTTATCCAATTCATTCCAATCGCATATTTGCTGGGCTTTGCGAAGGTTTTTGGGATTAATCAGCCAAGTTTTTAGTGATGAATATGCTCACAAGAAGGCCAGGTAGCAGGTCACTTGGGCTTGTTTTTGCAGTTTGCTACTAAGGGCTTAAGAAAAAAAGCCTGTTAATAGTTCCTAGATCCAGGCCCTGATAATCCCATCACAATTTCTCATTATGAGTTTCAGCAAAAATGGGATAATGATGCTATGAATATAATTGATTTAAATGACAATAAAATTGTAGCTAAAATGGAATTTGAGAGCGAAAGAACTTTGCTGGAATCTATTGACCAATACATGATAATTGTCGATGGAAACAGCGGTATCTATATAGTCGACACCTCCGGTTATTGAGTCAGCTATGGCGGCTATACTTCTTTTTTTTAAACATTGCGATATAGCACATGCATTTTGCGCGTTGCATGAGGTCTGTTATAAATGATCAATATGAAATTAACGTTCTCACTTATTTTGATGATAACCGCATTAAATACTGTGTTCGCAATGGATAATGCGGGTGCGGATAACAAAACGCTGCAAGAGAAGCTTAGTTCTTTTGTAAATCAGGAGAGTTTGCAAGAAGGGTATTCGCCAATTAAGGATTGCATTTTGGCATCTCGTTTTTGGCACAAAGCTCTTAGTGAAAAATTTGAGCATCTTCTATCTTCTGAAATAATTGAGCGACATCATTTTCCTATAACCTATGAAATCGAAGGAGCTTTATGTAAAGAAGTACCCCACTGTCATTTTTATATTGTCTTGAAGCCGATTGATGGTCATGCCAATGCGATAATATTTGATCCAACTTATCTTCAATTTTTTCAGGAAGCTCCTGAGTCTTGCAAAGAGATGTTCATAGGTACGGTTGAGGAATTCAGAAAATTAATCTCGGATAACCGTTTGAATCTAGAAGTTTTTGAAACAAAAATGTCGCTGCTTGAAAAAGAACTTCCTAGATTTATCTTAAATAATTGGGGTATTGATTCAGAGGGAACAATTAAATCGCGCAAACTTGATAAGGCTGAAAGAGAGCAACTTCGTACACGCTTTGTGTCAAAACCACGTACCAAAGTCGTGCCTCTACTCGCCGCGCCTAAAATTACTGAGTGTGATAAAAAGATAGTGATTGGCAAAATTACTTTAGGATTTTTTCCCGATGATGATCCAACGCGTTATATATTAAAAGTCTTTAAAAACGGCCGAGCACTCTCTTGTGGGATGAAATTATCCTTGAATGACGGGGGGAAGTTATTGGAATTAGCCGCACACGATCCAATGGCTCTCATTCCGGAATTAAGATCTTGGGGAAATTCGGGTTCTAGAATAGCCAGTTTGATTGAAGCAGAAATAAATATTGGCACTAGTGAATTCTGACTCCAGAAGTATTTTATATAGCCTATAGATCTCCGAGAAGCGCTTTTTTGGAGCGTATTTGCAGATCTTTGAGCATTAATTCATTCTGTTTTTCATCATAATGCCAGTACGGTAGTTTAAATTTTTTTGGTTTTACAAACATCATTTCTGCGGCGTATTCTATGAGTATTTTTCTAAGGACATTTTGGTCAATATAGGCTTTTTTCTTTTCATTTTTTAGCATTAACTGTCTTTGCGAGAGAATTTCATGCACTAAATTATCGTGAACATAAATATCTGAGTAGTGCTTATTTTTTGCATTGTTTGGATTATTTCTTTGAAAAAAATTAATTATGCAAGATCCACAGTCATTGGCTAATTGATCGCTTATTATAATTTTAGTTGAAGACGGCACTATTTGTTGCCCTAATTCTCTTAACGAAAAATTATAGCCATTCTTTTTTAGTTGTTCATTGCAGAGTGTTTCTACTGTATTTTGACTCTTTAAGTATTGCAATTCTTTATCAATACTATCCATTGCTGTATAATGGTGATCAAATATTTCATTATTTAGATTAGCTTTTTTTAGAAAGGGTACTAACCATGATGGGCAATCTTTATTTGTGTAGCGATAATGACTGGAATTAAAGGCCCTAATGCCTTCCTGTTCGGTAGGCAAATATGCTATGGGTGCGAAAAAGAATTTTATATAGCTTTCTTTATAGTAAGTAGCTTGAGAATGATCTGGATTTTGTTGTTTTAATGCCTCTTTAATTGCTGTGTTAACAATGAGCTTATGCAAAGAACGATGATGACGAAACCATAGTTCCTCCAAGGGCATGATACGGTTTGCGCCGATATTGCTGCTAATAATATGTTCTAAAGCGCTGAGTGAAACCACGGGGTGGTGTGATTGAAAATAAAAATTAGGATCTTGCTGAGAAAATTTCTTAATGTCAAAGACATCTTCAGGAAAAGCTGCGCGCATAAGCGAGTCATCTTTCGCAAGTTTTTTCTTTATTGAATTAAGAGAAAAATGGCTGAGATTTTTATCAAGTGGGTAGCTATGGTCCATGGCGAGGCAAAGCCCATGACATAGCAAAAACAAAGAGAAAATAATAAAAAACTGTTTATTTGTTTTCTTCAGCACGCTTTTGCTCCCAATATATTTAAAAACAAATCAAGCCTACGGGGCATTCGCATTAAGCGCTTCCCAGTGAGATTGGGACAAATAGCCGTAGTGCAGTAATAGGGGCTAGGTAGGCGGGAGCTTTATCCAATTCATTCCAAGCGCATAGTTGCAGGGCTTTGCGAAGGTTTTTGGGATTAATTAGCCAAGTTTTTAGTGATGAATATGCTCACAAGAAGGCCAGGTTGGAGGTCACTTGGGCTTGTTTTTGCAGTTTGCTACTAAGGACTTAAGAAAAAAAGCCTGTTAATAGTTCCTAGATCCAGCCTCAAGATAATCCAACGATAGGTATGCTCCTATGTAAGACCAAAGATAAGCTCATTGTTGAATATGCACTACGCGACATTGAAAAACCTATGGGCGTTTCCGAATATGAGACTAAAATCCTTGAATCATTACCTGATAATCTTAAGGGTAAATTACCTTCGATAGAAGAAATTGAAGAAGAATTTAAAAAACGCGACTGACCAACTATGTTAAAAACCACAAAGTTGCCTATTTTACTGCTTAGCTAATGTCATTCTTTGATGCAGGAATTACGCATAGTCGCTGAGTTTGGGTCTATATTCATATTAAAGGTCACCTTCTTAGATGTAAGCGTTGTGAAGTCCTTTTAATTGTAAGCTCGACTTTGGCCGAAATTTTCCGCTGTTCTTTGAGGGGTTTGAATTACCTGTCTACTGTTTTTCTTGTTTTAATGTCATATTCTTTGTCAGTTATTACAGACAGGCCGCACTATTGACGTGAATGCAAAAAACATTAGGCTCTTTATGAGATGCGCTGTATGTTTTGATCAAAAAAGGGCTTAGTATTATATGAAAATAATGCATAATGTTATATGCTTAAGCTTTGTGCTGAAATCTACTCTTTTATTCTCGATGCAGGAAGATGTGGTAAAAGGGGATGAAAAGGAGATATTAGATACCACTGTTTCTAACAACAAAGAAGGTGTAAAAGTAAAATGGCAATTAATGGACCCAGTCCATTTGGATATCTGGAATAAATGGTATACTCACAATCCTTTTAAGGAACCTAATAGTTTAACTTTGGATAACCTACGAGCAGCCTTAGAATCGGATAGCAATTTACTTTGTTATTCGTTAGAGAATAATAAGAATGCTGATTTGCCAATGGATCCGATGAGTGAATTCAAGTGGAGTATTTTTTCTGAAGATATATCATTTTTACTGATTATAAATCTGGCGAAGATTAAAGACGTAGTTAATTTTGGCAGAACTTGCAAGGACATTAATACTACCTGTTCTAGTGACCAAGTATGGAAATACCTATTTTCTATTCGCTTCCCAAACGCAGCCTTGGGTGAGCGAAAAAATTGGAAAGACATCTACAGCCAAGTTGAAGCAAATAATCTGAAAGTTCTATTGTTAAACTTTCAAGAACTAGATCGAAAAATAGAATCGGAAGATAAAAATTATGCTTATTGCACTTGGAATATTTCGTATGGACATTGCGATAAATTAGATCTAAGTAAATCATGCTTTGACCACGCAACGATCAAAGCTGATAAACAGAAAGTCGTACCTAGATTTAGTATAGATTTTTCTGATGCTTCCCTGCAACATTCAACAATGCTTTTAATGCCTCAAAGTAATTTCAAAAAACCCAGTTTTAGAAGAGCTAAACTCTGTTTCTCGAAAATAATTGGCCCTATGAAATATGCCGATTTCCAAGGGGCTGATCTAAGCCATGCCACAATTTATGCAGCCGCTTTAGTCGGCGCTTGTTTAGATAATTCAACTAAAATAGAGAAACTTACTATAATAATTACTGGTGAAAATGGTAATTTAGAAGAACATCAAGATGTAACGAGAGAATTTCTACTAAGCAATACGGATATAATATACTTGTCAGACCAATCTGGTGATAATAAGTATATGGATGTTGAGGAATTTGAAGATATGTATATTATGATGAAGACAAATAATACTCTGTGGGCAGGTGGGCTTTTGAATGATCCTCAAGATGATTTCAGAAGCTGGGAGACTTCTTCATCTGAAAGCTGATGAAAATATTCATACCACGCGCCAAAAGCATAAAAGTGCTCTGGCGTGTTGAGACAAATAATGTGATCAACTGGAATGCGCCGATAGCCATATCCTGGAAATTCCACATGCGTGTGCTCGATGTAATCACGAAGCTCTAAATCTTGAAAATTTCGCTTTTCTTCTAAAATCTGGTGCTTGTGCAGTAATAGGGGCTAGGTAGGCGGGAGCCTTATCCAATTCATTCCAATCGCATATTTGCTGGGCTTTGCGAAGGTTTTTGGGATTAATCAGCCAAGTTTTTAGTGATGAATATGCTCACAAGAAGGCCAGGTTGGAAGTCTCTTGGGCTTGTTTTTGCAGTTTGGTATCAAGGGCTCAAGAAAAAAAGCCTATTATAGTTCTTAGATCCTTATTTGCGGTCACTTTGCGATCGAAAGATTACCGATTTTTCGGGAGTTCCCTATCTAAAACATGTCTGCAATAATCAATGAAGAGCAAAAAAGTTTAGGCAGCTCAATTTACCTTCTCATTGTATTTTTCATTACCCATTTAGAAACTTCATTTTCCTCTATTTTTTTATCTACCTTAGGTTTTATCTCTGGTTGCTCAGTATTATTAATCAATTCTGTCCAATGAACATTACTATTGTTATGGACAACTTTATTTGTTGTGGGCTCTTCATTTGGTCGATCAGCACAAGAAAGTAGTCCAGCAAAACAAGAAAACGTTCCAGTTGATTCAAATGTTTGGTTATCCATGGCATGTGAGGTAAAAACAATGATTGCAGATAATACTATTAAACGATGCATGATCGTATCCTTTATAAGGTGATATAAAAATAGATGGTACAAAGAAAGTGTTTTTTTCCAAGATCTGCATCGAAACTATTATTCGACGCTATTTTCCGTAGTGCAGTAATAGGGGCTTAATAGGTGGCTTTTTATTCCAATGCAGCCCATCCCCATAGTTGCAGGGCTTGGCTCGGGTTTTTTTTGGACTAATCAGCCAGATGTCGTGATAAATATGCTCACGAGAAGGCCAGTTTGCGGGTCACGTGAGCTTGTTTTTGCAGTTTGGTATCTAGGGCTCAAGAAAAAGGCTGTTATAGTTCTTAGATCCCGGGAAGCTATGCAAAGAGCTGTTCTTTATCAGAGGTAGTCAGACAACAATGCGAGATTTGGATGGCTCCTTCATTCAAGCTTTTAGGTTTATCACCAAACGTAGAGGCTAAAGAGCAAGCAATTGCATTTTAGCGGATTGACCCATTTCTAGAATCTTGGCGAAAGTTACAGTGCTTCGAAAAGGCATTTAAAATTATCGTTTTTTAGAAAAATGCACCGCTTAGGAATTTATTTTCTTTGATTTTGACCAAAGATAATTCGAGATAGCCTCTCCACCGTAGAGTTTAGAGTAGCTTTGTCGTGAGGGCTCTCCGAAGCAATATTCGCCTTTGCACATATTAGTTCGGCCTGATCCCAAAGAGCCTGGCGTCGTATACTATTGGGCGTTTGGCCAGCGATCATTTCCAAGGCCTGAAGTTGATGGGTTAGCACAGTAATGTTATTCGAGGCATTTTGGCGGATTTGGGCAAAAGCTTCATCCAGTAAACTTGAAAAACATGGGCCTTTCATTATTATGTGGGATTTTGCCTCTTCTGGCACAGAGGAGTACGCAATTTTTCGCCTGGCAAGTCGGGCCATTACCGCTCCAAGGTAGTTGACACACATCACTGCAGTGGTTGAATCGTTTATTCCGGGCGAGAGGGCTCTCAAGGCAATATCTACGATTTGTCGAATCCCAAAAGCTATATCTTGGTGCAGAGAGCGTTGTCTGTCGATAGAATAGGATGCATTTATTTCATGTGATAAGTCTTCATTTTGCTCTTTATGATTAAATAATGAAATCAAAGGGGTGTTCTCGATTACAAATTCACCTATTCCTCGTTCCATTCGAATTATTATTTTATGTTTTTTAGCTAAATATAAAAGCGCATCAAAATCAATCTGATCAATATATCCGGATTTTTTCGCTACTACAAAATTAGATATATTAGGGAGAATTGGTAGATCTTTTTTTCTTTCCTCATCGTCTCCTTGACCTAAAATATCTGGCGAAATGCTATCGATTGCAGCGATTGTCTCATTAGCTATTGCCGCAATAATATTTGATGCTTGAATATTTTTTGCGACATGATGAATAAAGTAAATGAGGAAAATAATTCCTAAGAAAGCGAGGCCTAAACCAATGAGGACTGATAAGGAAAAGACAGAGACGGTTTCATTATTTCCCTTAATCCCTCGAAGAGCAACAATACAATAGGCGAAAATACCAACAAAAACGCCCAAAACAATCTGTGTAAACCGGTCACGCATAAAATGAGGAATAACCCGCGAGCTATATTGACTCGAAGTGAGCGCGAGGGCAACGAGAGTAACCGAAAATACTATACCGGCTATTGTGATCATTGAAGTTGCTACTGCTGTCAATAAATCTCTAGAGCTGGCAGCACTGGCGGCAAAAAAAAGAGGCCATGTTTTGAGAAATTCAATATCGAGAATAGTATCTAGCTTTATCAGAATGGCGGCAAGGGCTATAGCTCCAGCAAGAATCAATCCCGGAATAAACCAAAAGCTTGATTGAATATTCTGCCATAAATGAACTATTTTGATTTTCATAATTAACTATCCTTTTTTTTATCTTTTGCAGCTTGCGAGCGATCATTACGCAAAAGATTTTTACTACTTTCCATGGGGATTTTCCGCGCCTGTTCTTGTATTACCTGGTCTTCACTTGATAATCCAACTTCAGCTTTGGTAGAAATCTCTTCGCTGCTTTTTGGTGAAGATGCTTTTAAAGAAGGCTTATGTTGTGTTGGGGCAGGGGTTTCTACCGCAGTTTGCTCAGTAATGGTAACAGGAACTCCATCGGGGAAAATTATTTCTCGAGCCGCATCTGGCATAGAGATGCCATGTTCTTGAAATGCCCTCTTAACTAGACGAATTACGGAAGAACGCACCTTCAACCAGCTATACTCTGTGCCATTCAGCCAAAAATAGATGCGCAGGTTTATTGTTGTGGTACCTAAGTTATCTGCTAATACCCAGGGCTCAGGATCGCGCAATATTGCTGGATGCTCAGCAAGTACTTTGCGTGCAATTTCCTGGGCTTCTATAATAGAGTCGTCATATCCAATGCCGACAACAAAATCCTCGCGGCGGTTAATGTTGGTTGTAAAGTTCTTAAGATTGCTCTTGTAAACGACAGCGTTTGGGATTTGCACTATGGCGCCATTTAGCGCCATTAGAACCGTAGTCCGCATATTTAATTGTTGCACATATCCCGTCACACTAGTGACCTCAATCAAATCACCAGTTTTAAAAGGCTGCTGTATGCTGAGAAAGATACTAGATAAAAAATTCTCAGTAATATCTCTGAATGCAATGCCCAGAATAAGCCCGATCAAGCCGGTGCCACCTAATACCGTCAGCGCTAATTGTGTTAATCCAGATATTCTAAGAATTAGGTACATGCCAATGAGAATGACAAAAATACCAATTGCGCGCGCAATAAAATCTCGCAATAATTTGGATCGCACTTTCCGCGCCAATAATTTTCGCGAACCTCGTGTCATAAGGATCCCAAGGCCTACGGAAATCGCAAAGGTGATGAGGCCGAAGGCGATAAACGGTAATGAAATGGCAAAATCATGCCATAAAACCAAAACTCCCTGCCAGGCGGGGCTAAAATCCCAGAGCAAAGGTTGACGGACCGTCATTTGATTTACAACTGCAACGACATCTTGCGTATTGTGCGCTAGCTCGCTTGCCCATTTCCTGACTTCGGCGCTTTCTGCCTCACCCTGGAGAAAAACGATCCCTTCATTTACCCATACTCCAGGATTTAGGAACCATTTTGTCGCGACCAGAACCTTCTGAAGACGCTTTTTTATCTCCTTATCTTGTGCAAGCGGAGTAACATCCACTTTTTCCGGTGCTTGGAAAGGCGTTTTTATACCTGAAGTATGTGTGTCAATATTAGTGTCTTTTTGTTCTTGGGTCCTTGCGGTTATGCTCAGTGTGACCAATAACGCAAGAGCAAAATAGTTGAGGTTATTCCGGTGGTTTAGATAATACTTAATCATTGGAATACTCTTAAAGACCGTATGCCTTCTTTTAAAGGGTCATTTAGAGTTTTATCATATAATTTAATAAGACTTATATGTGTTATTTGTTTTTAGCCTTTTTAACTATTTTTTTTATGGAGTGTCGGAATGAATGCTTTTTTTGGAATGACCATCATATACGAACGACTTACGATGATAAAAAGGAAAAACAACTATGAGAGTTCGATACTTAGCACTGCAATTAGTATTTATCTTGATGTGCTTCCGTCTTTTAGCAGCACCTGTTGAGAATCTCGGCAAGGAACCAAAATATTTTGTCGGCTATAATGTGCTGGAAACTGCTGGATTTGCTTTGGCGAACACACTTTTGGTTGGCTGTATATCGCTATGAGAATTATTTAAAACAAGCACGTACTGCCATCTGGTCGGAGCAACATGAAATATTCGCTTTGGCCGGACCACGTTATAGTTTCGGCGCTAGTGCCCTTAGTGGTTTATTCCTTGAGGGTCGCGTGGGACCTGGCTATACTACGAGCCCTGCCTATAATGCCGTGACCTTTTTGGTTGAGCCTAGCGTGGGTTATTCATGGGCTTTTAATGCACCAGGACTATATATGGCTCTCGGGGCCGGTGTTTTGATTAATTTTCCTTTGTGGCAAAGCAAAGAGGTTTTAAATTTCGGCGGTAAGGATCTCAGCTTAATCGGATGGTTGGTTCATCAAACCATTCCTACTCTTAATTTAACTATTGGACTTGGATTGTAAAAGTAGATAGTTCAGATTTCGACTATTTGTTGATTGGCCCATTAAGTCAATGTTTTGCAATAATTCTTCGAGATAAAAAACTGGTGTTATTACCGCGCTGCATTACATGGATAGCAATGGAGCGCTAGTGCAGTAATAGAGGCTTAATAGGTGGCGTTTATTCCAATACAGCCAACGCCATAGTTGCAGGGCTTGGCTCGGTTTTTTGAGACTAATCATCCAGATGTCGTGATAAATATGCTCACAAGAAGGCCAGTTTGCGGGTCACTTGAACTTGTTTTTGCAGTTTGGTACCAAGGGCTCAAGAAAAAAAGCCTATTATAACAGCGGAAGGGGTATCTTTTGGGTCACACACAGGGGCCATTAGACCTAGGAGCGAAGATAAGACCAGTAAATTATACATATGTTTATACATGCAAGTCACCTATTTTTAGTCTCTATCTCACAATAACTCGCTCTATATTTTATATCGAAAAGTTCTCCGCTTACTTAATGGTGCTAAGCTAAAATTGCCGTAGTGCGGTAATATGATAATTTCAACCAGAGTAGGTCTGAATGCTATACTCATCGTGAATTAATAAAAGTTCTTTTTTAACTGCGTTTATTGCAGCTTCAGGATTTAAAATCCCCCCATTAGGAAACTTTGCTTGAGTATCTTCAGTGCGGGTGGCTGTTTTAATAATCAAAGAACGTATTTGAGGAGCTGTTAATCCTGGTCTAAGCGCACGTAACTGGCTGACAAACTTAGCTAGGATTATAGCAGAGGAACTTGTACCATCAGAAGAACTAACTACTACATCAACGAGCTCACCAAAATTTGAACAAATGGTACTAGCAGTCCAAATGGCATTGGGAAACGCCTCATGTAAATTAATACCATCACAAATATTTGAATTGCGAAGTCCGGCATTTCCTACAGGGAAAATAACCAGCACATCCTTTTCGCGCGCTAATTGACGTGCATTAAGTGTCCAGGGTCCTGATTTTAGCAAGCGGCAATGGGGACCAAAAGATTCGCAAAATACCGCAGGACTAGAATCTAATATCTTTGTAAGATCTTGTTCACATTTAGAATAATCAGAATATTTATCAGAATTAAATTCTTGACAAACTACCTTAGAAGAATCGTATTGGTCATGATATTTTTCGAGTTTCAAGGCATCGGTAGTATGACAAACCAACAGTGGTATGCAGTAATTTTGTTTGTAGGATAAATCCTGAACCAATTTAGCTCCATTTCCTCTTTTTCTTAAGTATAGAGATCTCCAAAATTCTTCACCTTGATAAATTGCCTGCCAGGCATGGCAAACGCAGCATAGACTTGAGAGCTCTTCAACATTCAAGATTTGTAGGATGAGGAAAACAGCATCGTCAGGCAAATTAAACCGAGTTTCTTCATCCATGGCATTTGCATGGAAAGAAAATAATATAACTATCAAGAACAGCGATTTAATTTTGCTATTCATTATGCCCTCGTAAGCGATAAAAAACGCGGTATGTTTTTCTAGAGGTTCGAATATCCACAGTTGATAATACTGCCAATGGGGGCTACGGCGAGCTCGAGTACGGCCCCTAGCAAATTTGGCCAGAACCTCGGCTTTGCGGCGCAGTTTTTTACTTATTTGGTAGAGGACTTGCTCTTATCCTGCGATATGCAATTAACTGTCGCTCTCATAATAAAAGGAAGTGGAAAGGATTTGAGTAGTTTTTCATTGTTTAGATATTTGTTATCATATAGCCAATCGATAACATCAAAATTGGGCCGCTATGTCCCAAATGCTTTGTTCGGCGAAGTTTCGAAAATCCCTGCCTGGAATGTTATTTTCTCGGAGCCACTGAAGTATTGCTATATTGCCAGACTCAACGGCACTGAGCCAAATATTTCGGGACCCAAAAATTCATCCTCATCTACCTGCACTAATTCAACGAAATCAGCACCAGGGATTTTATTTTGTTGAAGCCACTCAAGCATGGCAACGCGGCCATTTTTAGCGGCAAGGAGCTAAATTTTATTAAGCAGCGCAGTAATAGAAGCTTAATAGGTGGCCTTATTCCAATGCGGCCCAATCCCATAGTTGCAGGACTTGGCTCGGGTTTTTTAGGACTAATCATCCAGATGTCGTGATAAATATGCTCACAAGAAGGCCAGTTGCGGGTCACTTGAACTTGTTTTTGCAGTTTGGTACCAAGGGCTCAAGAAAAAAGCCTATTATAGTTCTTAGATCCTTCCCTAACATCCACTTCGATTTCACCCGAAGCCAATATTAACGAGGCTAAAGCCACACGATCTCTGCATACGACGGCGAATTGAAAGCTAATTTTGAATTCATATTAGAGCTAACACCTGGGAATCGTTATATAAGTTTATCCATATTGCAAACGAACATAACGCGTGAATACAATGTGCGAAATTTACTTTATTGGCGCTGAGAAGGTTTTATTTATGTATAAAATATCAATCATTGCTTTACTTTGTTTTATTCCAATTATTGATGCTTGTGACAGCAATACTGATAGTGCTGAGCCTGAAAAAACTGAAGAGCCAGAAAAAGATGGGGCTGGGCTGGAAGAAGCTGCAAAAAGTAAAACCGAGCCAGAAGAGCCAGTAAAAAGAAAAGCCGAGCCAGAAGAGCCAGTAAAAAGAAAAGCCGAGCCAGAAGAGCCAGTAAAAAGAAAAGCCGAGCCAGAAGAGCCAGTAAAAAGAAAAGCCGAGCCAGAAGAGCCAGTAAAAAGAAAAGCCGAGCCAGAAGAACCAGCAAAAAGAAAAGCCGAGCCAGAAGAGCCAGCAAAAAGTAAAACCGAGCCAGAAGAGCCAGCAAAAAGTAAAGCCGAGTCAGAAGAGCCAGCAAGAAGTAAAGCCGAGCCAGAAGAACCAGCAAAAAGAAAAGCCGAGCCAGAAGAGCCAGCAAAAAGAAAAGCCAGGCCAGAAGAACCAGCAAAATATAAAACTGCACCAGAAGAGACTGCAAAAATTAAAGCCAAACGGGAAGAAGCGGCAAGAATTAAAGCTCAGCGGGAAGAATATGAGAGGTATCTGGCAGAACAAGCTTCCGCAAAGGAAAAGGCCCAGCAGGAAGAGCGACGAAAGCTTGAGGAAAAAGTAGCGCAGGCAGAAAGGAAACAAAAAGAGTTTCAATTACAGCGCCAAAAACCGCTTGAAGATATGAAAAAACTAGAAGAAGAAAGTCATGAAGAAATCAAAAAAATGAATAATTTATCGAGATTGGTTGGAGAAAAGAGAGCCTCTGTCGGGGAAATGGCCGAAAAAAAAGACTCTGAGAGGATGAATAAGCTTCTGCAGCAAGCACAAGATATACATATAGAGATTTTTAACGCCCTCGACGAATTGCGAAAAAGAAGAGAATATATGCAGAATCATTTATTTCAACTGCAGAGGGCAGGTACTGGCAGTGGAAGTGATATCGAAAGTGAGACAAAGAGATACAGGGACACTCTGCAAAAAATATACATGAAGATACAAGAAAAATATCAAGAAGTTATGACGAAGCTGCGAGAGGCAGAAGAGCTTCAATAAGGCTGCCTTTGGTGCGGCTACGTGATGGGAACCCCAAGATGTAGGATCGATATCATAAAAGGAAGAGATTTTTTATTCCTACTTCGAATATAAAAAAAGATATTTGCAAGGCCGTGGAAATTTATGCACCATCCCGAGATCGCTAAAATACAGATCTAAAACCTTCCCAATAATTGTGGGGATTCTTCTATTTGCCAATACAATAGGGTTAATGGGAGGGCTATTGTAATGCAAACTTTGTATACTCTGTGTTCATGGTTAACACGACCTATAAATACTGTACCTACGATAATCATTCGATTGTCAGTAGGTGCCATATTTCTTTCGGAGGGTATACAAAAATTTTTATTTCCCGACTCAGTTGGAGCGGGACGATTTGCTAAAATTGGCCTTCCTAGCCCTGAGTTTTTGGCGCCCTTCGTGGGAACTTTTGAAATTCTTTGTGGAAGCCTGATTCTGGTCGGATTTTTTACGCGCTTAGCTTCTATACCTCTGATCACAATAATTTTAACAGCCATCGCATCAACAAAGGTGCCAATTTTATTAGAACTAGGATTTTGGAAGATGGCACATGAGGCTCGGACGGATTATGCAATGCTCATGTCGCTCATATTTTTGCTCATCGTTGGTTCGGGTCATATTGCGCTCGATCGCAAATTGGATGGATCCATTTCAGGCCCTAAGCGCACTCCTAAGGTCAGCAAAAACCACATCAAGTTATAATCAATTTTTTCTCAAGCTTTTTATAACTTTTTAAGAAATAAAGTTATTGTAATTTTAAATAGCTTTAAGGAGATAGCGTGATACCTAAAACAAGTATTTTGATTTTACTTTTTTCGGTTCTGCTTTGCTCCTGTGGAAAGCAAAACTACAAGCAAGATATACAGGCTAAAAGAGTGGAAGCTACTATGAAAGGATTTGTAACTAATATTGAGAAAGATTCTCTGGATAATAATTACTTTCGCAAGGTGCTCTACACGGCTAAACACAGCCAACTAGTTTTGATGAGCCTTGAGCCACATGAAGAAATCGGAGAAGAGATCCATCATCTTGATCAATTTATCCGCATTGAAGCAGGCGAAGGCAAGGCAATCTTAAATTCGATAGAATATAAAATTGCTGACGGCTCGGCGATTGTAATACCTGCTGGGGTAAAACATAATATTATTAACACTTCAAATGCTAAACTTAAATTGTATACTGTATACTCTCCCCCTGAGCATAAAGATCGCACTATCCATAAGACTAAGGCTGACGCTTTAACGCACGAAGAAGAATTTGATGGCAAAACAACCGAATAATACAGCTTTGACCTGACAACTTTTGCAAAAACCCATAATAGAAATTATGATAACTTTTTGCGACTCCTATACCAAATCGCGATATGGGAGCAGGGCGCTGGCAAGAAAGTGTTGCCGCCTGCCGCCTAATTTTTTGGGCGGAGGATTTCACGAAAAATGCGCTTCCTCATGAGGGTATAAATGAGAAAGCTCCCAGGATTTTGCTCGTGCTGCAATTTCTTTAGCAATCTTTTTGGCAGGGTCTACTAAATGCCCGAAATCGCTATGATTAAAGATGTGGAAGTTTGGTAGGCCAGCTTGGCGGGTGCCGAGCAATTCGCCGGGGCCTCGGATATCTAGGTCTATTTGGGCTAGTTCAAAGCCATTTTCGCTATGGCACAAGGCGTTGAGGCGTTTATAAGTAGTGCTGAAACGATTTTTTATGTCGCTGAGCAAAAAGCAAAAACTTTCGCGCTTTCCTCTGCCTACGCGCCCGCGGAGTTGGTGAAGCTGTGCTAGCCCAAAGCGCTCTGGGTGAACAATGACCATGCAGCTTGCATCGGGTATATCAACGCCAACTTCGATCACGGTTGTGGATACCAAAAAGGGGCAGCTGCTGTTTTTGAACTTGTTCATCACCTCATTTTTTTCCAAAGCGCTCATACGCCCATGAAGCAATAAGCAAGAATCAGCGCCGAAGAGCTCTTTGAGCACGCCTGCGGCTTTAGTGGCATCTTCCAAATCTAAATGCTCGGATTCTTCTACAAGTGGGAAAACCACAAAAGCTTTTTGCTTGCTAAGAACTATGCGCTCACCAAGTCGTTGTAGAGAGCTTATTGGAGCCCCGCTAAGAATTTTGGTGGCTATTGGCAAGCGACCTGGCGGCTTTTCATTGATAACCGAAAGATCAAGATCGCCATAAAGGGTGAGTGCCAATGAGCGAGGAATGGGCGTCGCCGACATCACTAGGAGGTGCGGTGTAAGACCCTGCTGCTTTCGACAATTTTCTAGCAAGGCTGCGCGCTGTTTTACACCGAAGCGATGTTGTTCATCGATAATCACCAAATTCAAAGCTTTCCATCGTATATCTTCACTCAAGAGGGCGTGGGTTCCAACCGCAATATCGATTTCGCCGTTCACAAGCTTTTGACAAAAATCCCTTCGCTCTTTGGTCTTGGTGCTTGCACTCAAAAAAGCGATTTTTGCCCCGCGCTTTGTTAAAAAACTTTGGTAAACACCATAGAGTTGCTCGGCCAAAATTTCTGTCGGTGCTAAAACGGCTGTCTGAGAACCGTCAAGAAAGGCCAACAGGGCAGCCAAGGCACTCACTGCCGTTTTTCCCGAGCCAACATCTCCTTGAAGCAATCTGCTCATCGCCAAGCCTTGGCTCATATCGCTCATGATCTCAAGAAAAGCTCTTTTTTGTGCTTCGGTTAGTTCAAATGGCAAAACTTCAGTGCAAAGCTCTGCAAGCTCTTTGGGCCTTATCGCTCGGGCTTTGGTCTCTTGGGCGCGTGATTCTCTAAACATGCCCACATAAAATGATAAAAGTTCCTCAAAGGCCAAGCGATTATAATGAGGATCTGAGGCCCGCTTATCCCAGTCTGCGGAATTTGTTGGATGATGTATGGCGAATAGTGACTTGGCTAAAGGGCTTAAGCTGTGCTCTTCTAAAACTCTTTCTGCGAGATGGTCATTATAGCTATTTTGGCCTAGGTGCTTAAGTGCCTTTTCAATGACGGATTTGAGCACTTTGGGTTGTATGCCGCTAACTTGCGAATACTTTGATTGATTGCTGGGCTCTTTTGGTGCTGCATCATTATAAATTTTCGGGTGTACCATTTGTAGGCGGTTCAAAAAACTTTTTGCCTCGCCACTTACGGTTATTTCTTGGTCAAGCTTTATTAAATTTTGTGCATAATTTACGGCCGGGCCAAAAAAAACTACATACAATCTGCCGGTCTCATCTTTTAATATGGCTTCAAGACGTTTTTTTTGCCCAAAGCCAGTGATCTTGCTTGCTAGCACTAAACCTTTGGCAACATAGGTGCGGCCAGCCTCCATAAAGGCAAAGCCTGGGCAATCAAGCTCTTCGACCACAGCTTTGGGTGTATGCAGCAATAATTCAAAGATGCGGCTAAAACCAGCCTTGGCCAGGGCCTCCTGAGTTTTGGGGCCTACTCCGCTGATCGCCTTCAAATCTTCTGCCAACGGATTACAATTTATGTGGGCCTTAGGCTGGTCCATGCTTTTTCCTATTGCCAATGTGCCAAAACGGCCATCAGCAATAATGCTACTATGTTGGCAATTTTGATCATAGGATTGATGGCAGGGCCTGCGGTGTCTTTATAAGGATCTCCTACTGTATCTCCGGTGATGGCAGCGTGGTGCGAAACTGAGCCTTTGCCGCCAAAAAATCCTTCTTCGATCAGCTTTTTAGCGTTATCCCAAGCGCCACCGCCAGCGGTCATTGAGATGCCCACAAATAATCCCGTAAGCACTAAGCCCAAAAGCATGGCGCCCAAAGCGGTGAATGCTTCAGCTTGGCCCACAGCGTAGTACATGATCACATAGATTAAGATAGGAGCGCCAACTGGCAACAATGAGGGCAAAATCATTTCTTTAATGGCAGCTTTGGTGAGAATATCTACAGCTTTGCCGCTATCAGGCTTTGCTGTTCCTTCCATCAATCCTTTGATTTCATGAAATTGCCGGCGCACTTCAACCACCACGGATTGAGCGGCACGGCCTACGGCCATCATGCTCATGGCACCGAAAAGATAGGGTAGCAGGCCACCAATGAAGAGGCCGATCATGACGTTTACGTCATCGAGCGGAAAAGAAATGCTTAGGTTTGGGAAATAGTATTTTAGATCTTCCACAAAGGCCGCAAAAAGCACCAATGAAGCGAAGCCGGCTGAACCAATTGCATAGCCTTTGGTTACAGCTTTGGTGGTATTGCCAACGGCATCGAGTGCGTCGGTGATTTTGCGCACTTCAGGTGGCATCTTGGACATTTCGGCTATGCCGCCAGCATTATCAGTAATAGGGCCGTAGGCATCGAGAGCAATGATCATTCCGGCTAGAGCGAGCATTGTGGTAGCAGCAAGGCCAATACCCATTAGACCAGCGTTTTGATGGCTTACTAAGATACCAGCACTTATCACAATCACCGGCAAGGCTGTGGCTTCCATTGAAACGGCAATACCTTGAATGATATTGGTGCCGTGCCCAGTCACCGAAGAGCGTGCTATGCTTTTTACGGGGCGGTATTTGGTCATGGTGTAATATTCAGTTATAAGCATTAGCAATAGCGTGACGGCTAAGCCCACCAAAGCACAATAGACAATATTTTTTCCAGTGAAAGCAATTTCGCCTGCTTGAAAAGGAGTTTCAAAACCGATCCAGTAATAAACAATGCCGGTGATTGCTATGGCGGAAAGGATCATGGTTACTAAAAATCCCTTATAAAGAGCGCCCATTATGTCATTATTTTTGCCTAAGCGAACGAAGAAAGTGCCAATAACTGAGGCTATGATACAAACGCCGCAGATAAGTAGCGGCAATACCATCATTGTATGTAGCGATTCGCCAGTAAAATAAACACCAGCAAGCAGCATGGAGCCAACGATAGTTACAACATAAGTTTCAAAAAGATCGGCAGCCATACCGGCGCAGTCACCGACATTATCGCCAACATTATCCGCGATTACTGCGGGATTTCGCGGGTCATCTTCGGGAATTCCTGCTTCAATTTTACCAACCAAATCAGCACCAACATCGGCACCCTTGGTAAAAATACCGCCACCCAAGCGAGCAAAAATGGAAATTAGCGAGGCGCCAAAACCCATTGCTACTAAAGCCTCTAAAACTTGGCGAGTTTCAAGCTCTAAAGAGAGTAGGGCTTTAAAATAGAGCGTGATGCCCAAAATACCTAAGCCAACTACTAGGAGGCCAGTTATTGCCCCAGCCTTGAATGAAATTTTTAGCGCTTCTTTTAGGCCAGTTTGTGCCGCTTGTGCCGTGCGAACATTAGCCCGTACCGAGATATTCATGCCCACATAGCCAGCAACGCCAGATAAAACAGCGCCGATCAAAAAGCCTATGCCTACATGAATGTTCAAAAACCAAGACAAAAGCCCAAAAACCACCACGCCAACTATAGAAATAGTTAAATATTGGCGATTAAGATAAGCACGTGCCCCTTCTTGTATGGCCGAGGCAATGGCCTGCATGGCAGGCGTGCCGGCATTTTGCGCAAGCACCGAACGAATCAGCCATAACCCATAAGTCAGCGCAAGAACGCCGCAGCCAACGATGATCCAAAACTCTATCATTTTCATAGCAACCCCAAAAAAAAACGATGCAAACTAAAGTCGAATCGGTTCTAGGGTAATTAGCTCGAATAGGAAACGGTTGGCAAAGGAAATTGTTATTTTAAGCCGCAGGAACCGCTGCGAAAGCCTAATGATCTTGTATATTTGCAAAAAAAACCGTCAAAAAAATGCCGGTATCAAGAGTAGTGATCAGGGAGAGAAACAAAATAGTTTATTATAAACCAAATGGACTAGTGACGGAAGGTATTAACTCAGCATCCATCTTAGCGGCAAGCCTCTTTTTAAACTCTTGGTTACTTAATTTTTGCTTATCTAATTCTCTTATTTCCTTGCAAAGCATTTGTATGTTTTTAATTGTATTTTCTGCGTCTACCAAGCTATACTTCATTCCTGTTGGGGAAAAACCACCTCTAAAATATGCAAAAAGCGGGCGTTCAACTTTATATTTTGTTAATATAGATTCTTTTTTAGTAGTTTTTTCAATTATATTAATGACAAGATCCTCTTTAATTTCTTTACTGCCAGCATGAGTAGTAATCACGATGAAATAGGGGGTCTTTATGGGTTCATCCCCACCTTTTTGGAAAGCCTTTAATCTTTCTTGAATATCTTCTTCATCTCCTCCTCTGCCGTGAAACATAAACAGTAAAAAGGTCACCATTTTATTGTCTAGGGGACAATCAGCAGGAAAAAGATCTTGTATAAAATCGCTGGTCCCCTCCTCGTACTTTACATATTCCTTTGGATCAACATTCTCAGCTTGGGGCCTTGCCGCAGAGGGAGCTGCCACATTAGGAGCTGCCGGTTCTGGCTTGTCTGCAGGATTTCCTGGCTGTGGTGCCGGAGGCGTTTGTGTGCCTCCGCTTTCACCTGAAGGCGAAGGAGTCCCGCTGTCTCCAGAGCCGTTACAAGACCATAGAGTAAAGACCGCAAGGATGAGTGCAAGTGCATAAAAACAAGGAAATAAAGTAATACGCTTATTCATATAGTATAACCTCTGGCTATAGATATAAATTATCGGCGCGGAATGGAAATGCAAGGCTTGGGCATATTGTTTGGCCTACAATATATGAATTTATATCGCAGGCCAGTGTGTTAAAATATATCTCTAATAGATTTGAAAGTCTAAGTCAGAAGAGATGCTATCTCCCTGATATTCCGCGCTAACGTTGAGGTTGTATTGTCCTATAGGGAGTCTATTATTCAAAAATAGCGGAAAATAGCTATATCCTGTTGATGCAGTCCTTTGCGATTTCGAAAAAGACCTAGGTCCTTTTACCTCTATCTCTAGTGGAATATTGGCCAATGATTCCGAGCCGCTTTGGAGGTGGATGCTAAATAGGCCCGGTATTTTACTGCCATGGTAAAAAGTTGCATTACTCGGCGACAGGCTAAGCTTCAAGGTGCTTTTGGCGTTTTTTGCTACGCTGTAGGTAGCTGAAACGCTAGATATATAGGTAGGCTGTGCGCTATTTTTGGCTTGCACAGAGAACTTATAGTTTCCTACCTTAGCGCTTGATGCTGAGGTGACTTTGATGCTGCTTGTTGCGCTTTGCCCAGGTGCTATGTTCAAGGAACTTTGGCTAAAAGCGCTGCTAAAGCCTGCGGGCGTAGTAGCTGTGAGATTAAAGGTTGCAGATGAGCAAGCGGCGCTATCTTTGTTTGTTAGGCTAAGAGTATAGCTTAAAGCTGTTCCCGCCACTCCTTGCTTAGATGTTGGCGAAATGCTCAAAGATGGATTGGCGCGCGTGCAAACTGGTGGAGGAGGAGGATTATTGCCAGCTCCGAGATTCGTGATCAAGGCATCAGCAATAAAAGTGCCCCAACCAGTAGCTAAATCGTAGCCATTAACAGCGGGATAGTAGCCGTTGGTGCTTAGATCTTTGATATCGTGGAACCCAGAAGCGTAGGCACTTGTTTGGTTGAGTTGATAAAGTACTGGATTAGGAAAGCCAAGACTCGCCTGGCCTGCATTTGCTCGTCCTTGGTTTACTAGGCTCCAAAATGCTGCCCAAAGCGGGGCCGCACAACTGGTGCCGCCAAAGATATACCAGCCATTATTGAAATAAATCAAATAGCCCGTGTTGGGGTCAGAATCAAGGGCAACGTCGGGCACATTTCTCATGGTATGAGAGCCGTTAGAAGGGCTGCTGATCACTGGGGCTTGCCAGCTAGGTATGCTCCAAACTGAACTAATGCCACCGCCGCCGCCAGCCCATGTGGTTTCGCTATTATAGCTTCCATTAACATTGACATAGAGGCTAGTTCCACCCACGCCAACAACCATTGGCTGAGAAGCCGGGTCATCAACGCTTAAGGTGCTGCCATTATCATAGGCTCCATTATCACCTGCGGCCGCAAAAATAGCTTGGCCTTGTGCTGCCATTTGTGTGAATATTTGATTTTCTGCGGCCATTAAAGCGCCGGTGCTATCCGTTTCGCTAAGGCCCCAGGAGGTGCTTACGGATTTGGCTAAGTTATCCGTCGCAATTCTATTATAAGTATCAACTACACCTTGGCCGCTATTAGGTCCTTCATAAACAAGGATTTTGCTAACGCCCGGTGCCAAAGCGAGCATCAGTTCTATGTCAAGCGTAACTTCACCGGCACCTGAGCCAGGAAGGCCATTAAAACCATCGATCAAAATAGTTTGTATGGGAGTATTGGGCAGATTAAAAGCTTGCTTATATGCCGTTATGTCAGACATAGTAAAGCCATCGAGTTCAAAGAGTGCAAGCGTTTGTCCGCTGCCACTGAGGCTTGATGTAAGATTGTATGCCGAGCGAATTTGCGATGGGTTATAACCACCAGCATTGGCTAGGTTTGTCTTTGGGCCTAGGGTTGCGAGCTTACGCGCATGCGAGCGAGCTTGGATTTTGTTTTCTAGCCCTTGCACACCCAAAATGTCTATAGATTTATCAATTTGTAGTTCATATAAGGGTGCAAAAAATTTCTTTCCATCATGACCAATAAATTCATATATTTCTGTATTAAATGTTTTGTTAATATCTTGAATTTGAGCGCTGGTTTTGATTATCAGGTTATTTGGTTCCACTGATTTTATAGAAAATCCTTGGCTAACAAAATATTCTTTTACTTTCTCAACATGCTCTATTGTTGGTGCAAATTTATCAACAAATTCCTTTTGGCTTAGGAATTGTTCATTGCCTAGTGCAATTTCTGTGAGAAGTTTGTCTAGCCCTTCTTTGTCTCTTAATGGCAATACTATAGATAAATCAAGAACACGTTCGATTGCGAGCGGGGCTACGGCATGCGAGCTGTCTACGCCTCTTGGCACATGGCCATATAATTGGCGCAGATTATTAGCTGATAAATCAGAGAGCTTTTTATATTGGCCATGGTTTTTTATGTTGGGGTAATAACTGCTATTAGCTATAGCAAATAAAGGCACCCATAATAAAATAAACGAGAAAAGTAATCGTCTTAGCACTTTCGACATCATATACCTCCTAATGAGTTAAAAGTGCTAATTAATTATCACGTTTAGGCGGGTAAAGAAAATTAGTAGACAGTCAAAGTAGCCGATGCTGGCTGAGTGTTGTTGTTTAGCGAAGTTTATAATATTGTGGTTGATTCTGGCGATGAAAGATGTTTTTATTGGAAAATCCCAAACTTAGCCGCCTTCACGGCAATAATTTTTGGTCTATTTTCGAAATAGCGCAGGCATGACAATAGTAAGTATAGAAATGGAATAAAAAAATGTTACGAGACCCTAATTTCGAGATAGAGCTTAGGCTTCAGCTCGATGAGCCCGATGATTCCGAATCATTAGCAAAAAAGGTAGCAGAAAAGCTAAATATTAGATCTGAAGATCTGCCGCCGCTGGAAATAAAGAAGAAATCCGTGGATGCGAGACACGGTCAGGTATGTTTTTTCATCACCTTGGGTATAAAAGATGATAAAGCGGCAAGCTTTGGTGGAGCGCCTCTAAAGAAGACTTCAGGACAGCCAGTTATTATAGTGGGTGCTGGCCCCGCTGGGCTTTTTTGTGCCTATGAGCTTGCTCGACAGGGCATTGCATCAATAGTTATTGATCGCGGCAAAAAGGTGCAGGAGCGCCGGCGTGATTTAAAGGGCCTCAATCAGCATGGCGTGGTGAATATTGATAGCAACTATTGCTTTGGGGAAGGAGGAGCGGGCACCTACTCAGATGGCAAGCTCTACACTCGCTCCCACAAGCGTGGCGACGTGCGCGATATTTTAGAAATTTTGGTTTTGCATAATGCTTTGCCCGAGATATTAACCGATGCGCGGCCGCATATAGGCTCGAATCGCTTGCCTAAGGTTATAAGTGCCTTGCGCGAAAATCTTGAAGCACAAGGGGTAGAGTTTATTTTTGATGCGCGAGTGGTTGATATATTAATTGAAAATGGGCGAGCTTTGGGCGTGCGCCTGCAAAATAGCAAAGAGGTGCTGGGGCAGGCCGTGGTGTTGGCAACCGGTCATTCAGCTCGTGACATTTACGATATTTGTGAGCGCATTGGGGCCAAGCTCTCGGCCAAGCCATTTGCTGTGGGCGTGCGTATTGAGCATCCTCAGCCACTTATAAATCAAATACAATATGGCTCATTCACAGGGCACCCAAAATTAAAAGCTGCAGCCTATCGTTTGGCTTATACACCTGCTGACCAAAGGGGTGCCTATTCATTTTGCATGTGCCCGGGAGGCTGGATTGTGCCGGCTTCAACCGAAGAAGGGGCGCTGGTAGTTAATGGCATGAGTTTGTCGAAACGCAATTCGCCCTATGCCAATTCTGGTTTAGTGGTCAGCGTGTCTTTGCAAGATTTGGAGAATTTGGGGCTTAAAGGTCCCTTGGCCGGCATAGAAATTCAACGCCGCATAGAACAAAGTGCAGCAATAGCTGGTGGCGGGTCTCTTAGAGCTCCGGGGCAGCGCGCTATTGATTTTGTGAATAAAAAAATTTCGAGCGATTTGCCTAAATGCAGCTATGAGCCAGGCTTAAACTCTGCTGACATTGATTTTGTTTTGAGCCAAAGTGCTTTGCCACTAGCCTCTAGGCTTAGGGAAGCTTTGCTAGTATTTAATAAAAAAATGCCGGGATATTTAAGCAATGAGGCTGTTTTAGTTGGAGTGGAATCTCGCAGCTCTAGCCCTGTTCGAATTGTTAGAGATGAGCACAGCCTAGAATCTGCCAACATTGCTCGGCTTTTCCCCTGCGGGGAAGGGGCTGGCTATGCGGGTGGCATTATCAGCGCCGCCATGGATGGCATCAGAGTTGCTCGCGCTATTATTTAAGAAATGGCTCCGGTATAAGAGTGCATAGCTGCCCGATTTAGCGAGCAAGCTTTGGTGTGTGCCTTCTTCGATTATTTGACCATGTTGAAATACCAAGATGCAATCGGCTTTTTCTACTGTTGAAAGCCGATGAGCAATGATGAGGGCTGTACGTTTTTTAAGCAACTCTTCCGTGGCCTCTTTAAGTTTTTTCTCGGTACGGCGATCCACACTTGCCGTTGCTTCATCGAGAATCAATATTGGTGGGTCTACCAATAAAGTGCGGGCAAAAGCCAAGAGCTGGCGCTCGCCGTGAGAAAAATTCTTGCCTTTGGCTTCTAGCATTAGGTCTAGGCCACCTTTGTTAGTTACTACATCAAACATTTGTACGGCTTTTAGTGCTTGCCAAATCTCGCTATCGCTAGCTAACTCATTGCCAAAGCGTAGATTCTCCCGAAGTGTCCCTTGAAATAAAAATATCTCCTGCGGAACGGCGGATATCAATTTTCTTGATTCAAGTAGAGAGAGCTCATTCAAATCTTGGCCGTCAATTAATATGGCCCCCTGGCTCACCGGGTAAAAACGGCTTAGCAGTTTGAACACACTAGATTTACCAGCGCCAGTTTGGCCAACTAGGGCTATGTGTTGGCCTTTGCTCAATATGAAAGAAATATTTTTTAAAACCGGAGGGCCTTCTGCTTTGTAACTAAAAGATACATTTTTAAATTCTATGCTCTGATTAAAACTGTCTTTAAATTGAAGCTTAGGGCTGTGTTCTTCGGGCCATGAAAATAATTCATAGATGCGATTTAGGGAAACTAATGCGCTTTGGAAAATAGCGTAGCGGTTGGAGATTTCTCGAAGGGGCTGAAAAAACCTAGTAAGTGCTTCTATAAAGGCAATCAATACTCCCAAACTTAAAGCATCTTCAAGTTTTAGTCGAAATGCCCCCCATAATACCAAGGCACTCGCTATATAACTCATGGCATCAACAAATGAATAAACAGCTGCATCTAAGAAAACAGCATGACTATTACTCCAAAGATATTGATCATTACGTTTGGAAAACTCATCTTGCACATTTTTTAGTTGTCCGGCCATTTGTACAGTGGCAATGCCAGATAGGTATTCTTCAAGGAAAATATTGAGATTGCTCAATGAAGTGCGTACTTCAAGAAAAGCTTTTTTTGTATAGTGACGAAAAAGATAGATGCCAAGAGCTAAGAAGGGAAAGATCAAGGCTGCATAAAGCGAGAGCTTAATATCCACAATAAAGAGCATGATCAAAGTACCGGCAAGAAAAAACAGATCGCCGATTATTTGAACAGCTCCCATGGAGAACATTTCCGCCACAGATTCAGCATCATTGCTCATGCGAGTCATGAGTTTGCCGATTGGATTCATATCGAGAAATGCCATTGATAGGCGCTGTAACTTTTGAAAAGCCATTTTTCGCAAATATGCCACGAAACGTTGGCCAGTGATTTGTAGGCAGTAGCCTTGGCCCATTTCTGCGGCACCAAGCATTAAAGTTATTGCCAAAAATATAAAACCAAAAACCGCTACAGTGCTATCTAGCCCATGAAGTGCCGCATATTGAACGCCATAACCAATCACGATTGGCTGCGCCACACCAAAAAGAGTTACAGGAATATAAAGCGTGAGACCAATATAGAAAAGCGCCCGTGTCGGGGCTAAGTCTTTATGTAAACGCGTTATAAGCTCGCGGTCTTTCATGAAAGCTCTCTAAATAGTTGAGAATTATTATAGAGATGGTCATAATCGCCATCTGCTACCACTTGACCCTTGTCTAGAACAATAATGCGCGAGGCATTCTTCACCGCGGCTAAATGATGAGTAGCAACGATAATCATAGTATTTTGCAAATAGGCACCAAAACCATTTATTATATGTTGCGCAGTTTCAGCATCGACGGCGCTTAGGGCATCGTCAAGAATGAGCAGCGGTCGTTTTGCAAGTAGCGCTCTTGCCAAAGCTAAACGCTGGCGTTGCCCACCAGAAAGCATAACACCCCTTTCACCTACTATTGTCTCAATACCATTAGAGAATTGCTTAAGATCGCGATCGAGCCTGGTAATCTGAAGCACTTCATTGATTTCTTCTTGTGATGCACTAAAATTACTAAATATCAAATTATGGCGTATGCTTTGATTAAATACACTTGGATCTTGGGTGACCACACTGATTTGTTGATAAATAGACGATAAGCTCAAGTCATTTATGTCGTAGTTATTAAAGAATATGCAATCCCGAGCAACACTACGCCGGCGATATATAGTCATGAGAAGCATGCTTTTAAAGGAGCCACTCATGCCCACCACGCCGAGCATCTGGCCCGGCTTCAATGAAAATGATAGACTGTTTTCAGGTGTCTTAGGGTTAATATTTAAGTGTTTCACCGTAATATTGTTGAGTTTATTTAACATGATATTGCCATCAATAATATGTGGATTATAGTTTAACAAATTATTGACCCTGGCTATGCTCGCTTTGCCACGGCTGTACATAGACATCACAAAACCAATGGAAATGGCCGGCCAAGTCAGTTGCAGTATTCGCGCATTTATTTCTACAAAATCCCCCACGCTTATTCTGCCTGCAATGATAGCTCTGCCGCCGATAAAGAGTATCAAGGCGAGCGCCAAGCCTATTATTAGTCTCATCAGCGGTAAAAGCAGCATGCGTACTTGTGCTTGCTTGACAGCGGCATCAAAACAGCGTTCATTTCTCTTCGCGAAACGCTTTTCTTCCGCATCTTGTCGATGATAGAGCCTGACCAGTTGTGCGCCCAGTAGATTTTCTTGCACATGACTGACCATAAGACCAATTTCCTCTTGATAAACTTTCGCTGTAGCAAAGAGCCTTTTTGATAGCACGCTCATAGCGATAACGATTAGAGGAAAGGGTAGGAGCGCACAAAATGCCAGGCTCTCATCAATAGCGAAAAGTAGGGGAATGTTTAGCATGAAAATTAGCGCAATATTCATTATGTTTAATATCGCAAATCCTGCAACCATTCTTATGTTAGAAATATCATTAGTTAGGTGATTCATTATATCGCCGATGGGATGCTTAGTATAAAAAGGCTCATCGAAGATGCTGAGCTGATAAAAAAGCATCCTCCGAGCATCATATTCAATACTGCGGCCCACCCCGAAAATAACAATGCGGCTTAAAATTCTAATGGCGGCGCCAAAAAGTGCCAACACAGCTATAGAAATCGCTATGCGAGATATTTGTGAAAACTCTAAATGAATACCAAAAAATGAACCGCTTTGACTCTCATTGTTTTCAAATAAAGAAACACCCATATTTATGAGTTTTGGCAATAAGACCACTATAGCGTTTGAGGCTATTAAAAGAAGCGCTCCCAACGCGAGTTTAGCCCAGTAGGGCCAAATGAGGCCCCTAAATGAGATCTCCTGATGCGGTATTTTAGATCCAAGTCGCTTCAAAAATTCTTCAGAGGTTTTTGCTTGCACGTTTTCCTAGCTATCACCCTTAGGCAGTTGGGGGCCTTTTTTTATAATAATAATATCATCATCTTGAGCTTCATAAATTTCGGGGATTTTATCAATAGCATTGGGGGTAGTGGCAGTCTCTTGACCTAGAATCGCTCTAATATTTTCTTTGGCCATACGAATAGCTGCTGAGGTTTTCTCAGACTTTTCTTTCTGTTCTAAAAGATCATCAACTCTACTAGAGTGTACCAATTCGAATCTATCCTGCACCTTGCGAAAGAATAGATAGCCAATAAAAAATTGAAAGGGCAGTAGTGCCAGACCAGTAAAGCCTAAAGCAGTTTGTGCATTGGTAGTTTGGTAGGTCCACTCATCGCTAAGATACATATCGGCTGCATGAACTTGGCTGGCTACAATCATTGCTAAAGATAATATAAAGCTTTGCATGCTTTTCCCGGGTTAAATAGGTTGTCCTTAATGTTCATCTGTTAGCTGGTCTATTTCATTAATTAAATCGACTAATTCAATGTTGGTATTTTTGAGTTTAATATTTTGCGCTGTTAGTTCTTCTTTATGTGAGTTTAATAATCGTGCTAAACTTTTGGCTTCTCTTTTATAATAGAATGACGCAGAGCAGAAATTGCTCGCTAAAAAAATGAGTGCAAATATACCAGCACCAATTTGAAATCCTGCATAGGCCATTGTTTCTAAATCGCTAAAAGGTTGAGGAGTTATGGAGCAATTGTAAAGATCATCAGTATAATTGCTGGCTCCAGTACCATTAAAATCAGCAGCTCTTAGAGTTAGGCTTGTAATAGTGAATATTAATATTATCTTTTTCATAGTGAAGCCGTATCAATTGATTTTTCATTATTCAGCATTTCTTGAATTTTATCTTTTATTTTTTTTAACTTATAGGCCGACAATTCTTGGTCACTGGCAACAAGAACTCTCATTTTCTTGAGTAATGTTAAGAGTATTTTTGGCTCTTCATTTCTTAATTTTTGCCGCTCTTCTCTTAACTCCACGAGTTCATCTAATGGAATTAGTATTTTTGGATTCTCTAGCGCTTTATTATAATATATCGATTCAGCTATGAGGGAAGTGCATACTCCAAGTACTTGAGCCACACCTAAAAATATTTGCACTACAGTTGTGCCATAGGTCCAGCGATTACTAATACTACTTGGCGCTTCTTCTGTGCAATTGAATGCTGACAGAGATAGGCTGGCACTGAAATAGATTATAAAGACATAGGCTTTTAGCATTAAAAAACACCTCTTGGCATTTAACGCTTAATGTTATGCATTATTCCTGTCCGGATGGCATTGGCTCAATGTTAATGGCTATTTCTTCTTTTTCGGATTTTTCTAGTATTTCTATAGCGCTATCAAGAGACTGAAGTATTTTCCTTTTAGCTTCGGGACTGGCTGCGCCATTTTTTTCTATAAAGGCAATATAAATGTCAATAATTTCTTTGGTATCTTCCAAAATATCTCTATGTGTAAGGTTTTCATGCTGGCTGAGATCTTTAATTTGCTCCTTTAAAAGAGTAACTGCTAGGCTATCTCCTTTTTTATAAAATATGAAACCTGCCAGCCAATCAAGTCCCCAGCCAAAGACATCAGTGAATGCCATGGCATTACCCAGCCAAGTGGAAAAATAGATGAAGCTATTAGTAGCGAGCAAAGTAGTCGTATCAGTAGTGTTTTGGGCGGCTGTGTGCAAAATTAGGCAGCTCAAACCAAGAACAGCAATTTGGTGGATATTGTATTTAGAAAGAAACCAAGAATCAAAGGCAGCGGACTGGCTGCCGCTGCCTATGACTAATACCAATAGAAAAATTCTGATTGTCTTGGTGGTCATAAAAACCCAAAGGCTATTTTTATGACAACTCAAGGGTCTAAATTAATATTCCAATTCTTAGAGCAGAAGACGTTTCATCACCGCTTGCAGGTCTTCCCAAACGAATTTTTTGGCCGGGGGATTTCGCAGTAGATATGCGGGGTGGAAGGTAGGCATAAAATCAATGCCTTCATAACTGTGCCAATTTCCCCGCAGTTTTGACATCTGTATTTGGCTTTTTAGTAATGTTTGGCAAGCATGGCGCCCTAGGCCAACTATGATGCGGGGCTTTATCAAAGAAAGTTGCTCTTGCAAAAAAGGCTCGCAAGCTGCTATTTCGTCTGGCTCTGGGTCACGATTTTGGGGCGGGCGGCATTTTACCACGTTGCAAATATAGCATTGCTCTCGCTTTAGTCCCATTGCTATTATCATCTTATTTAATAGCTGACCGGCTCTACCAACAAAGGGCTCGCCTTGTTCATCCTCATCAGCACCGGGGCCTTCTCCAACGAAAACTAGCTTGGCATGTGGATCTCCAACTCCGAATACCACATTAGTTCTATGTTCACATAGTTTACATTTTTTACAGTCAACTAGCGATTTTCGAAGTTGTTCTAATTGGGCTACTGATTCAGGCTCAAAATTGTTTGTTATTGTGTTTTCGTCAAAATTTTTTGGAATATATGACATACCACTCTCCCTAAAGGTCTCAAGATGTACTCTGATCATATTGCTTAGCTTATGAACTTCGTCGTCCCATTTTGGCATTTATACTCCATATTTTGTATACACTTTCTATGCTGACAGTATCTGCTTCTTTCTTTGTGTTGAAATATTATTAGCTAATCTGTTTGACCATATCTTTTTAACTGCGTTAGTATTTTTCTTAAGGTTTGACCTTTGTGAAGGGCCAATACTCTACAAAAATAGGCTAAGGAGGTTATGTTCTTGCATACACAAACAACCGGGTCAGCTAAACGAAAATCTTTGCGTACTATTAGTCATCGGAAAAAAGAGACTAATACACCAATAAAAAAACGTTCCCAAACTCTTTCAACTAGACGCATGGCGCGCGAGCATCGCAAAATGCGCGCTAGAGGGGAGCTTAGTCCTGCCTTCGATCTAGAGCATCCTACTTCACGCGCGCAATGCGTCAATATGCCACGTCCTTGCCTCTATGTTTCCTGTAGGCACCATCTTTATCTTGATGTTAATGAAGAGACGGGCTCCATAAAATTTAACTTTCCCGATAAAGAGGTTTGGGAGCTTGAGGAGACCTGTGCACTTGATGCGGCCGATAGGGGCGGAATAACTTTGGAAGAAGTTGGCCTGATCATGAATCTTACACGCGAGCGCATTCGCCAGCTGGAATTGTCAGGTTTAGAAAAGCTTAGGCAATTTGCCAAGGGTGAAAATAATCTTGAAGCCTATGCGCGCTTTGACCCGGCTTTTGACGAGACGAGCTCATGTAAATAAGGGCTAATTTTGCCGCAAAAGGCCGAAGCTGCAACTGTGTAAGGGGAGGCCAAATAGAGCTTTCCGGGCCCGCTGCGGCCTTGGAAGTTGCGGTTTATGGCTGAGACGCTGATTTGTTTCTCATTAGTGCTGACCCCTGGTCCACAGCCTATGCACGCTCCGCAGCCGGGCGGAATTACTTTGACGCCCGCCTCTAGAAAAATTTCATGATGTCCTTTTTCTTTGGCATAAGAAGCTACGGCATAAGAGCCGTATTGTATGTAAAAAGTGACATTGTGATGTATTTTTTTGCCCTGTTTAATAGCATCTCTAACGACTTCAGCATACATTTCAATGTCATCGAATTTTCCTGCAGTACAGGAGCCTCCATAGGCAATGTCAATTTGAACATCTCCTATGTCACAAACCCTAGCTCCATTCATTGGATCAGAGGGAATGCCCAAGTCAGGATTCCCAGGATGTGCAACCATTGGTTCTATGCGGTTTAGGTCAATAGTTAGAGTTCCGCCTTCATAAATGGCGTCTTTGTCTGGCCATGAAAGTTTTTGGGCGATGGCTGCTTCATCAATGCAAGGTCGGTGTTTTTTTAGCCAAGCTAATAATTTTTCATCAGGCTCACAGATACCGGTTTTAGCGCCGCATTCAGTGGCCATATTGCATAAAGTTGCGCGCTCATCGACGCTCATCGCTTTAAGGCCATTTCCACCGAATTCTATAACACGATTCAGTGTGAGACCTTTTTTGCTGTAATTGGCCAAAATATAAAGCATCACGTCTTTGGCCGAGCAATTGGCCGCAAGTGCGCCTTCCAGGTTAATACGCAATGATGCAGGGACCTGCACTACAGCCAAACCAGAGCTTAGAAGAGCTGCATATTCAGTAGCACCTATGCCAAAAGCAAAGGCATTAAGAGCACCCCCCATGCAGGTATGGCTGTCTGTCGCTTGGATAAAATCACCTGGCATCACTAGTTCTTGTCGCGCGACCTCATGGCAGATGCCGGGTGATATTCCTGATTTAGCAGAATAGTCTTTAATACCCGTATGTTTGATGAACTCTTTTTGTAGCCTTCTAAGATCTTGAATAAGTGGCATGAAAGTATGATATTTTTCAACTTCATCGGCATAGATTAAATGATCTTCAAAAGCGGCAAAGTTCTCAGCGTTTTTAATTGTGTAATTATGCCCGTATTCTTGTTTTAAAAATTGATGCACTTGAGCCGAGGTGAATTCGTGAGAATAGCCGCCATTAACAGTTGCTATCACGCTTTGCTGAGTTAGCAGCGATTCAAAATCATGATCAATGATCTTTTTGGCCATGATTTTTTGAGCCATGGTCATTGGTTTTTTATGGCTATCTGAGCCTGGTTTTTTGTTTATTCTAAGATTGTTTAAAAAATTAAAAAGACCGCCGGCGGCAACAATCTTTTGTGAGAATTGGTCCAGTGGTGCGAGAAATTCATTTAAATCTATTTCTTCGCCAGCTTGCAGGCGCATTAGCAGTTCGTAGTTGCCCATAATCTGGCCCAGATTTATGTTATTGCGTTGGTGTATGGGGGCAAAAGATGCGGCAAATATAAGATTAATTCCGCTAAAGCGTTCGCATTGAGCTGCTGTTTCGCGTGAAGAGCCAACTCCTTTTCTCTCGCCGCTCACGATAGCCTGAAAATTGCCCTCACAAAGAGCAGCATCTTTGAATACTCGTTGGCCCTGATGAAGAAGGCCAGCATATGCTCTTTTAGCAATTTCATGTGGATCATGGTGAAAGCAGACCCAGGCTGGAGTCATTATATCGGTATTTATATCATCTAAAAGATCGGCTGGATTCAGGTCTTTCATGAGCAAATCTTTGCTATTATAGAGTTGCTCTTTAATAAGATTTAGATCCTTGGTCAAAAAGAGCACTCTTTTAGCAGGATCGAGTTTGATTCTTTGTTTTACGGAGGTATTCATACACGCAGAATAAAACATCAAAGGATGATTTAAAAAGTCCAAGTTTTGATTATTTGCTTGTGAGCCTTAAAATTTCTTTGCATTACACAACCATTTCACTTGAAGTACTTCAAAATGAAACGCAATTTCACTACGAGATTACGAGCTGAAAAGCGATCGAACTTGACGGCGTTTACGAAGATGAGATATCGGCTAAAGAAACCGATCGACCCGGACTTCAAGCGATGCTTGGTTACGTTCGCCAACATGATGTAGTTATTGCGCATAGAATGGATCGCTTAGCGCGTAATCTCGATGATTTGCGTGACATCGTGAGAAAGCTTACCAAAAAAGGTGTGAAGGTCCAGTTTATCAAAGAGAACTTAGTCTTCAGTGGCGATGATTCAGCCATGTCTCAGCTATGCTATCGATGATGGGCGAATTTGCGGAGTTTGAGCGCTCGTTAATAAAAGAGCGTCAGCGAGAAGGAATAGAGCTGGCTAAGAAGCGTGGAGCCTATCAGGGGAGGCAAAAATCTTTGAGTCCAGGCAGGTCTTGATGGTATCAGATGCGATAAATCCGGGCGTAGCCAAGGCACGCATTGCGCGCAATCTTGGTGTCAGCCGCGAAACAATTTATCGCTATTTACGGTCTAATAGTGTTGCGTGATACGCATAATTTTTTTTGAAGGAACTTGAAGAAAATACAGTCCTTAGTGGGATAAGCTTGTTTTAACCAGCTTAGCTAAAACTATTGAGGAGAAATCGATTGAAAAAGACTTTCATGTGTACAACATTAGCCAGCCTGATGTATTTTCTGTATTCGCTTCAGGCGAATGCAATTTTTCCATGCCCCTTTGAGGATGCGACTCTACCTATTGGTTCGCAAACCATTTTAGGTTTTTCCGGCGAGGAGGCACTATCTCGCATATTGGCGGATTCGAATCCAATTTCGTTAACGTGGTACTACGAAACGCCAACAACCATGCCCGGTGTGCCAATGATTGCGAATGTTAGTTTCAAGCCTTCGGAGGATACTATGACGGTGACTCGTGATTTAGGAGGAGAGGATTGTTATGCCATGGATACTATGCTTACAATTGAAGGAAATTTAGAACTACAAATCAATGATATTGGAGTTAATGTCCATTGCCCCGGGGCTATAGTAGTGATGGAGGGATATGCGGCAAGGCTTCAGACAAATGCCGGGGGAATGGGATCGAGTGGGGAATACTGTGCAGATTTGGCTAAACTACCCGGTGCTTTGCTTTCAGGTGAACGTGGTGCTGAATTTTTTATTGACATAGTGAATAATCAGTTTAATGGAGAAATTATAAGGGAATATGTTGCTCCAATGGAAGATATAGATATGCCGGTAATTCAACACTTCGTTATTGCTAGCATCGGTGAAGGCATTTTAGGTTTCGAACATTTAAAACCTGGCTATAATGTTGAAGGTAAACTTATCAACCGCTAAAATCTAAGCAATGTCGCATTATCCTGGCATAGGTTTTTGGAGCATATGTTCGTATAGCCTCTTAGAGTTCAAACGAATTTGTTCATAAACTCAAAAAAATAATGCTATACGAACAGCTTTAAGGCAGAATTGAAGCGTTCCCCAAAGGCATACCTCAAACGAGTGCAAATTTATCGGTTGCAGTTATTTCACGAGCTATAAGAAGGCCTTGTTTCAGGAAATATAATAAAAAAAATTCTAATAATGTTGGCTCTAATTTGGACTTGCTCTATATAATTCCTTTGCATCAAATAATTTTCCTCATTTAAAAATCAAATAAGATCGTTTTATGTATTAAAATAAATTAGGAACCAGGAGAAATTATGAGAACCTTTGCAATTGTTTCTAGCCTATTGCTTGCAGCAACAATATCGGCACAAACGATAGAATGTGCTTATGTCAACAGAGACACGATCATAGATATAGATATTCGGCTCGATACTTTAAGTGGGAATCTTGAAGCTGATAATAGGAACATGGATTTGGCATGTGTTGGTCAACAAGAGGGCGCCATTGAATGCCAAGCTCACTATTCAAACTATATTTATTATGTGTCACTCGATACGAGACGAGAAAATGCAACGGTAAGTCGTGCCCAAAATGGCTCTGTTAGAAATTTCTTAGCCAAAGCCCAATGTAGGAGCTAGAATTTATTTAATAAAATCCAATTTAAGATTAGGAAAGGCTGCATGTTTTTAAGAATTATATTTGCCGTAGGTATGTTATTTTTGAGTGCAAATAAAGCCATGGCAACTGAGCAATTACATGCAAATAGAACAATGGCATTAATATTTGATGGAGGTATGTCGATACCATTTCCATACTTTGGTGGGTCACATGGAGCAGACCTTCGCTACGAATACGCAGCCTCTCGTTATATAAGCTTAATTTTCCCTGTGTCGTATCGTTTTGGAATAATGAATTACGTGGCTGAAACAAATGAATTTAACTTGGTTACGGCTGGATTAGGTGCAAAATTTTATTTCTCGCAAATTTTTTGGCCACAACAAAATATGGCAGGTTTTTTTGCTGAAGTGCATGCGGGCCTTGGGTATGCTCGAGAAAAAGCCAAAAAGCCAAGCGAAATAACCACTGACTCTGCACATCCCGAAGGAAAAATTACTGCCGGAAAAACGGATTTTAATGGTGGTGCAACTTTCGGCTTATCATTGCAACTTGGTTACTCTCATGTTTTCGATTTTGGACTGATATTGGGAACTAGCCTCGGAATGTCTGTAAGAGGTTTTACGCCACCTATTGAACAACTATGGCTCGTTATGCATCCTCTTCCTGAGATTTTGGCCCAGGTTGGATGGGCATTTTAAAAACTTTAATTACACGTTAGAACCTCATGCGAGCCCGCAAACAAAAAATCCATAATGAGAACTATGTGTGCGCCAAGCGAAGCTGGGCGTCTCTTGCGGGTGAAAGTCCCGTCGCGGAACATATTGATTTTGAGGACATAAATCCATGGAAAGAAATGGGAACAATGCCTTTATCAGAAGAAGTTGTTGGCATTATCGCGACAAAGAAGCAGAATCCTTAACTAAAGTTTTGATTATTTAGTTGTGAGCCGTAAAACTAAATAGCCTAGGATGCCAGAAGAAAAAGAGCCTAATATGACGCCAAGGCGTACCCAGGCATTGTAGGGTTCGGACGAAATGCCGCTCGGGTAGGCCAAGCTTCCAATGAAAAAGCTCATAGTAAAGCCAACACCACAAACTAGCGCTATGCCAAAGATTTGGCCCCAATTCGAATGAGTAGGTTTGTTCGCAAATCCCATTTTGATAGCAACAAAAGTGGTACCAAATACGCCAATGGCTTTGCCAAATAAAAGGCCAAAAGCTATGCCTAACATAACGGGGCTAAATATACTGCTTAACTCTGGAGGTAGATCGTCAAATGATATACCGGCATTACAGAAGGCAAAAATAGGCAATACGCCATAAATAACCCACGGGTGAAGCCGTTCTATCAAATATTTTACCGGGGAAAATCGCGCATCTTTCTGGCCACCCTTTAGGGGGATAAAGAAGGCTAATGCTACGCCAGCAAGCGTTGGGTGAACACCTGATTGCAGCATAGAAAGCCATAGAAAGAAGCCTATTGCGAAATACCATGCCAAGTTTTTTACACCAAATTTATTGAATAAAAATAGTATAAGAAGACAAATGGCTGCAAATATAAGAGCTATCATTGACAGTTCTTCAGTATAAAACAAAGCAATGATAATAATGGCGCCAAGATCATCAAAAATAGCAAGAGCTGTTAAAAATATTTTTAGTGCTATAGGTACTCGAGAACCCAAGAGTGAAATTATACCTAATGAGAAGGCTATATCAGTTGCGGTGGGAATGGCCCACCCTCTAATCGCTATGTCGTGCCCAAAATTCATATAGCTAAATATTAAAGCGGGAAAGAACATTCCTCCTAAGGCTGCCACTGCGGGCAAAAATACCTTGGAGGAAGAATTAAGCTCTCCTTCAACGATTTCGCGCTTGATTTCAAGCCCTACAAGCAGAAAGAAAAAAACCATTAAAGCATCGTTGACCCAATGGAGTAGATGCTTAGAAATTCCTAGTTCACCAAAGTTAATGCCTAAAGGCATTTCTAATAGTTGGTCATAATAGGAAGAGAGAGGTGAGTTATCAATTATAATGGCGATTAATGCTGCGCCAAAGAGTATAATTCCGCCTGCAGATTCTAATTTTATAAAGTTGCGGATGAATTTAATAGGCAACTCAGACCTCCTAGAAAAAATATTATACTATTTAATAAAATGTATTAATTTTAGCATTGTAAAAAAATAACAGATCCAAAGAGCTTATCTTCGCTGGAATGATATAAACAATGAAACTTGCGGCAATATTGGTTAAAACATTAGTGATCATTAAATAGCCTTCTTATTGATCGCATCAAGTATACCATTTATAAACGATGCTGATTGCTCGCTTCCATAGCGCTTCGCTATTTCGATGGCTTCGTTGATCACAATATTTGCTGAGCTCTCCTTTCTGATTACAAGCTCAAAGCACGCAATACGTAAGATAGCTCTGTCGATCGCATCCATGCGGTGTAGTTTCCACTTGCTTCCGGCATTATCTAGCAAAGAGTCAATTTGATGCAGAGAATTTATAGTACCACGAAGTATTTCGGCCGCGAATTGGCGATCGATTTTGTCATTTTTGCTGACATAAAAGAGGTGGATGAAATGGCCTAAAAACCCTTCAATATCCAGTGCGGCGAGACTCTGTGAAGGACTTTCACAATGTTTTAAGAGCACACCTTGCGCCTCCCATTGGAAGAGCGCCTGCATAGCTATTTCTCGCGCCAAACGTCGTTCTTTCATAGCCATGTTTTGCTTGAATCTTGATTAAAAGATAGTTGCCTAAGGCTTAAGGCGGCGAGCGCTGCATCTTTGCCCAGATTACCGTTTGGACCATCTGCTCTGGCCAAAGCAAGCTCCATATTGGCTACAGTCATTATACCATTGCCCAAGGCCAGCGAGTGTTCTAGCGCCACCTGCAAGACGCCATCAAAAGAAATGCGCGAAACGTGGTCGTAATGATCGGTTTGGCCCTTGATCACTGCTCCCAGCACCACAAAAATATCGAAATGAGCCGCTGCCTTTTTAAGTGCTAAAGGTATTTCCAAAGCACCCGGCACGCGAATGACAGTTTGTTGTTGTTTGGGTATTTTTGCCGCGTCAAAAGTAGCGAGTGCCCCGTTTATTAGCCGGGATACCACGAAATCATTGGCTAAGGCACCAATGATTAAGGCTTTTTCATTGCTAAGGTCAATATTGCCATGATTATTCATAAATCACCTAGGGTAAGTGCCTATAGATTTGCAGGTCAAATTGTTGTTTGGCAATAGTGCTAAAGCCCAATACATCGTGCTCTAGACTCAATTTTTTAACAGAAAGCTCAACTAAGCTCCGGCAAAGGTAGGCCGTGCTTCGGCGTTCATCATTTGGCTCTGCTATTAAAGCTATGATATCAATCTTCCCTTGCTCAAGTTGACTAAGTGCTTCACAAAGGGGGTCGTCGTCGTGATTGCCAAGAATTTGCGTGATAAAACGATTATTCAAATTTGTGAAAGGTACCAAGCATAAGCGGTGAGTGGGCTCATTTAGGCATTTTTCGCTCATCAAAATATTAACCTTAGTTTGGCCTAAAAAGTTGAAGCAATGCCATGAAAGTGGACCAAAACGGGTCTCAAGCTTTTTAGTAGAGCACTCTTCTATGATGTCTTCAGTCCTAATTCTATAAAAGAGTATATCTTCTACAGTGAGCATGGGAATGCTGTGTTCGCGAGCAAAAGCTAGGCGTTGTTCACCAATAGCCATAGTGCCATCGGGGTTCATAAGTTCACAAAGTACTGCGCCGGGCTTTAAATTGGCTATTTTCATCAAATCGATAGAGCCTTCGGTATGACCCATGCGCTCAAAAACTCCCCTTTTCCTGGCAGCCAGCGGAAAAACATGACCAGGGCGCCTAAGATCTGATGGCTTGGCTTCATCAGCCATTGCCACTCTTATTGTATGCGCGCGGTCCTGTGCTGAGACTCCCGTGCTAACTCCGCTTAAGGCCTCGATCGAAACGGTAAAACCAGTTTGAAACGTGTTGGTGTTATCGGGAACCATCATGGGTAGTTCTAGCTGTTGCCGCTTTTCTTGCGAAATGGCTAGGCATACCACGCCGCTGCCTTTTTTAATAAGGAAATTCATTGATTCGCTATCGATCTTTTCAGCTGCTATGACTAGATCCCCCTCGTTTTCACGATCATTGTCGTCCAAGAGCAGTATGGGCAATCCATCTCTAAGTGTCTTAATGGCTTCCTTTAGGCTTGGACTCATTAATTTTTGCTTTTCTGCTTGCAAAAAATCGAGCTGAATGCTGGTCATAAACGATCCTTTAGAGTTTTTGGCATTGTTTAGCTACATATCGACCAACTATATCAGTTTCCAAATGAGCCTGGTCTCCTTCTTGCAGATTTCTTAGGCAGGTATGTTGTAATGTATAGGGAACCAAGCCAACGCTTAGCATAGTTTTGCCAACTTCATTGATAGTGAGGCTTACGCCATTGATGGCAAGGGAGCCTTTTTTAACCAAAAGAGGCCCTAAGTCTTCCTCGAAGCTAAAGCTCATGAGACAAAACTCATCAAAATCTACTCTTTTTATCAGCTTGACCAGGCCATCTACGTGCCCTTGTACCATGTGCCCATCAAGGGGATCGCCTAAACACAAAGCTTCTTCTAAATTAACTTCGGCTTTAGAATGGTATTGTGCGAGCAATGTTCTTGCACATGTTTCTTTTCCCAAATCGAAGCGAACAAGGAAATTTGAATCCCCGCTAAGGCTACAAACGGTGAGGCAAACGCCATCAACCGCCACGCTCGCGCCAAGAGCAGGCTTTTTTTTACTAAAAAGTGGAGAGGAAATATAAAGAGCGCCGGATTCTTGAAAGCTTTTTTCAATTATTCCCGTTCCTTTAATGATGCCTGTAAACACAGCCACCCCCTTTTACTGCTCTATCGGATATTCGTCCGATTGACGAAAGCACGCATTCTAAGCCTAGCTTCCAAGGTATAAAACGCAAGATCGGCCAGGATACTGGCCAGAGGTTAGCGATGATTAGCGTAATGAATTGTGCTGTGTTAGATGGATTTGGTGCGAGTAAGGTTAGGGTTGAAGTCGATATTTCCCGAGGTTTGCCGTCGTTCTGCATTGTTGGTCTCGCTGAAAATTCTGTGAAAGAATCTCGCGTTAGAGTGCAAAGTGCTATTGCCAATGCGGGTTTTGATTTCCCCCGCGGGAGAATTTCAGTAAATTTGGCTCCCGCCGATATTCAAAAACGAGGTACTGCCTTTGATCTCACTATAGCTCTGGCCATTTTGGAGGCTTCAGGTCTTATTCCTGCCCCAAAACTTGCCAAAGTTGCAGCTTTGGGGGAGCTTTCTCTCACCGGTGAAATCAGGCCGGTTAGAGGAATGCTTGCCCTCGCTGAATCTATAAGAGAGCAAGGATTTAGTTACTTGCTGGTTTCGCGCGAAAACGGTGCTGAGGCAAGCCTGATAAAAGGCCTAAAGGTTAAAATAATTTCTACCTTTAATGAGCTGGTGAAGAGCATCTTGGCTGAAGAAGTTGACAAATTGTCTTCGCCAGAAGCGGTGAATGAAGAAAGTAGTGAAGAGCCATACTTAGATATGAGTGATGTTTGTGGCCAAGAAGAGGCAAAAAGAGCGCTTTTAATCGCGGCTGCTGGTGATCATAACTTGGTGTTGATTGGGGGCCCAGGTAGCGGCAAATCAATGATGGCAATGAGGCTGCCAACAATTTTGCCGCCGCTTAATTATGAGGAAGCGCTAACCTTAACCAAAATTCACTCTTTGGCTGGTCTTACAATAGACGGCAAGTTTCTTAGAAAGAAGCCATTTAGAGCACCACACCATTCATGCACTAGGGCAGGACTAGCTGGCGGCGGTGCTAGTATAAGGCCAGGGGAAATAAGCCTAGCCTGCTATGGCGTTTTATTTTTAGACGAACTTCTTGAGTTTCCGCGCCCTGTCTTAGAAATATTGCGCCAGCCCTTAGAAAGCGGAGAAATCACCATTTGTCGTGCCAATCAGAGTATAACCTACCCAGCCCAGATCTCCTTTGTCGCGGCTCTAAACCCTTGCCCCTGTGGAAACTTAGGGCAAAGTAAAAAATCGTGTGCCTGCTCTCCACTAGCTGTAAGCAAATATCAAAGCAAGCTCAGTGGCCCCTTAGCTGATCGTATTGATCTTCACGTTAACGTATGGCCATTAGATCTGAGGCTCATGGCTGGTGATAAGCAAAGCGAGACTTCTACCTCAATGCGCGAACGCGTGATCAAAGCCCGAGCTATCCAGGCAAAAAGATTTGGCCAAGCTAAAACCAATGGGAAGATGGGAAGAAATGAAATTAAAACATTGGCTAAAGTGAATGCCAATGCCTTCAAATTTCTTATCGATTCAGCCGACGCCCTTCATATGAGCGCTCGATCTTTCGATCGGATTATTAAAATCGCAAGAACCATTGCTGATTTAGAAGATGAGAATGAAGTAGAGAAGCACCATATTGGAGAAGCTCTTTGCTATCGCCCAGCCCCGGGCTTTCTGAAGAAATAATCTTCTCATCCATCCCGTTGTATAAATCCCAAGTGTTCTTTACTGTTCTAATAGGTTTTATAGCCAGGAGTATGAGGTGATGCAAGAACTACAGGTGGCCGCAAAGGGGCTCGACGGTCTTGTCGTTGGCGACACGGCGCTTTCACGGGTGGATGGAGAAATAGGCGAGCTAATTTATCGCGGCTATAATATTGATGAATTGGCTGGCTGCAATTTTGAGCAAGTCTGTTATCTCTTCATGTACGGTGAGCTACCAAGCCCAAATGAAGAGAGTAAAATTCGGCAGAATTTGCAAAAACGTTACAGCATCCCTCAAGAGATAGTTGATTTTATATGCCGGCGGGCCCTTGCTGATCACCCTATGGCTACACTCAGGACATCGGTCTCTATGCTTTCTTGTTGCATAAAGGAAGCAGCATTAGATAATGAAGCAGCCCAAATCGATATGGCTCTCGATTTGATTGCGAAAACGGCCACCATTGCGGCCGCTATAAATAGAGTCCGCCTCAATAAAAACCCAGTGGCACCCAATATTTCATACCCTTACTCGCAGAATTTTCTCTATATGTGCACAGGTGAAATGCCCGAAGATATTGCCGTCAAAACTATGGACACCGCTATGGTTTTGCACATGGACCATGGCTTTAATGCCAGCACTTTCACAGCTAGAGTAGTTACCTCTTCATTATCAGACATGATCTCAGCTGTAACGGCGGCCATTGGATCACTAAAGGGGCCGCTGCATGGCGGGGCCAATACGGCTGTAATGAAGATGCTGCTTGAAATTGGTTCTTTAGAAAGCGTTAAAGAATGGGTAGAGAATGCTCTTCTTCAGAAAAAGAAAATAATGGGATTTGGCCATCGCGTTTACCGGGTAACCGATCCAAGAGCCAAGCATTTAAAGCGTATGTCCCAAGAATGGGGCGAGCGCGCTCATGAAAAGAAATGGTTTCAGATGAGCGAAGCAATTGAAAGAATGATGCTGGAGAAAAAAGGCATCAATGCTAATGTGGATTTTTATTCAGCTTCTACTTATTACATGATGGGTATAGAGCCAGAAATGTATACGCCAATTTTTGCTGTAGCCCGTATGGTTGGTTGGACAGCTCATGTTATCGAACAGCTAAAAGACAATAAAATCATGCGCCCCGAAGCTCATTACATAGGCCCAATCGGCAAAATACGTAAATAAAATTTTTATATAAGCCAAAGCCCCCCATAAAGAGATATAAATAATAATAAGATCTCGAGGGGGGCTTCGTGTATCTATTAAGACTTTTTATTGTGCTGGCCTTGCTATTTTCTTGGCCGTCATCGTCTTTGATTGTGCATCTTTCTGATCTTCAGACCATGGCTAAGAGAAGCAATATTGTTGCTCATGGATATGTTGGCGAAAAAAAAGTTGTCACAGATAAGCTCGGCCGTCTCCTAACATTGACCGATGTTGAAGTTGTTGATGGTCTTCATGGCGCAAAAACAGGCGAAATCTTTACCATTTATCAGGTTGGTGGCGAAAAAGATGGTTTGGTCATGCCCATTCTTGGGGGCCACTATTACCAGATCGGCCAAGAAATCATCTTTTTTGGCTTGAGCTTAGGAGCTAACTTTGTTGGCTATGGTGCAGGTCAAGGCAAGCTCGACATAATTTCCAGAGATGGATCGGAGCATGTGCGCGAAGATTTCGGCAACATCAGCGCTGTAAGGCCTAACTACCAAGAATATCAACCATCGCCTCTAGAATATGATGATGTAGAGCTGTTAAAAAGCGAAATTCGCTTAATGCTTAAGGATAGGGTAGAGCAATGAATATTCTTAAGCTCCTAGCGATTTTAGCCTTATTCCATATACCTCTATCAGCCAAAGGTTATCGTTTTATTTGCAATGGAATATTGGCCGATGGCTCAGAGCATAGCGACTCTTGCGGTGCTCCATGTGACGAAGCACATGCTCCTCGCTGGCCTAATCCTAATATTCCCGTTTTGGTCGATTATGATAAAACTCCATATAGTATCAGCCCTGCTGAGTGGCGAGAAGTTGTTAAGCAAAGCTTCGCGGCTTGGGAGAAGGTCAGCGGTACCAGTTTGCGATTTGTGCCCATAGAAGGCCAAAGCCGAAGAGAATTCGGTTCTAATAGAGCTATTCACGAGATATTCTGGATCACCGATAAAGAGGAATGGCGAACTTTGGTAGGAGTGGGCGAGTTTGGGACCTTAGGTGCCACACTCACTCCTTATGGTTGCGATGCGAATCGCAAGATTGTGGACAGCGATATGGTCCTAAACGGTTTGGAACATATTAACTGGCAAATAAATTGCGAGGATGAAGATTGTATTTCACCTCAGACCACCATGGTACATGAGCTGGGCCATTTTTTTGGGCTTGATCACCCATGCAAGCAATGTACCGATTCGATTATGAGTGCCCGTGCCGGCTTAGACCTCAAATATCCGCTCTACGACGACATGCAAGGACTTAGGATGTTATATCCAGCCACAAGCAGCGGTGGATTTGGCTTTCCATGCTCTAACAATAACGATTGCCAAGCAAATAATAGCTGCCAAATGGTTCATGGCAATCAGTATTGCAGCCATGAATGTAGCAATGATCGCGATTGTGAGTTGGGCGCGCTTTGTCTAACTCACGATGGCAAATCCATTTGCGCCTTTATCGATGGCGAATCAGCTGTAGCCAGAGGCGAAGAAGAAAACTGTGCAAGAATGCCCTGCGAGGACTCTTTAGTTTGTGCCGGGCCATCAGTTGAGCAGTCATATTGTTTTATTCCTTGCGCAAACGTGAGCGATTGTAGGCCCGAGCAGCAATGTATAGGCCTAGAAAATGACTCAACTGGCATTTGTATGAGTACGAAGCAAAAAGGCGAACAGTGTTTTGCTACCAAACTCTGTGATAAAAGTCTTTTTTGCATCTTTGATGATCAAGGGCTAGGAGTGTGCCGAGAGCCCTGTGGTCTGGTTAATGGCGAAACTACGGGATGTCCTAATGGTGAGCTATGCCAACTCATAGATGGCGAAAGAGAAATTTGCATTCCTATTGAGTTGACTTTGGGCGAAAATTCGGCTGAGTTTGGTGAAAGCAAAGTAGCAAGATCCAAGAATAGCACCAAGAGCTTTTGGGGCTGGGGTTGCAGCACCAAAAAATCTAATAATTACAGTATGATAGCCCTAATACTTCTGCTGTTTTACAGAAGATGGAGCTTAAAAAATAGATGCTTAAAGTTGTGATTAGGAGCTAGGATTTCATTGGGGGCTAGCCGCAAGTCCCCAATTGCTAATTTGTTCTTATAATGGAATTAACATGGGGAGTGAGAATACTGAGGACCCGATAGCATGTCTGGTATTGAAAATAATAAAAATGAAAAGAGTATTTTTTCGGATATGAACCAAAACTTGGAAGTGGAAGCAGAAGAAGGCCTTATAGATAAGCCCCAAAACGAAGTCAAAATCGACTATGAGATCCCGCCAGAGCGCATAGATATCAATGCTCTTTGGGTTGTGCGAAGGCTTAGGGCCAAGGGTTTCGAAGCCTATCTGACCGGTGGTTGCGTTAGAGATCTTTTATTAAATAAAACACCCAAAGACTTCGATGTAGCAACTTCAGCTCGTCCAGAAGAAGTAAAGAATATTTTTAGGAATTGCCGCTTGATTGGTCGCCGATTCCTCCTTGCGCATGTGATGTTTCCGGGCGGAAAAATAATAGAGACAGCCACTTTTAGGGCTAAGCCGGCTGAAGAGAGTGGTGAAGAAGAAGCAGAAGACCTTTTGATGATGCAGGACAATGTTTACGGCACCATGGAAGATGATGCTTTCCGCCGAGACCTCACTGTTAATGGTCTATTCTATGACCCGGTTTCTGGCAAAGTGATTGATTATGTTGGCGGAAGAGCCGATTTGGCCGAGGGCCTAATTAGGACCATTGGTGATCCTGTTGTAAGGATGCAAGAAGATCCAGTAAGAATTTTGCGCGCTATACGTTTTGCCACTCGTTTGGGCTTCAGGATTGAAGAAAAAACACTTGAAGCCATGAAAAATTTCTCCGATTCTATTCTTCGATGTGCTCCAGCAAGGTTGCAAGAAGAAATCGTGCGATTATTGACCAGCGGAAATGCCAAAGAATGCTTTGCTTTGAGCTATGAAGTAGGAATTCTTAAATGTCTTATGCCTGAACTCCTAGAGGGGATGGGTCTCCTAGAAGATGGTGAAGAAACGGCAGTACCTATGAACCTGCCCAAAGAGGAGCGCGAAAAGAATCTTGATTATTGGCATAAAATCCTTAAGGCCCTTGATATGGTTCATGAGCGCGAATGCAACATCAGCTCTTCTGTAGCCTTTACGGCCCTGCTTTTGCCAGCCTATGCGCGGCTTGAACAATCAAGTATCAATGAAAGAAATTGGATTGATCGCCTCTGTGTGAACTGGGCGGAGCGTATACGATTGACTCGTCGTGACCAAGATTTGATTCGCTTATTGCTATCGGCGATTCCTCTTTTTCATCTTGATAAAATTCATCAAAAATCAGCTCAATACTTGGTTAGGAAGCCTTGGTTTAAAGAGGCTTTGCTGGTGTACATTTTATATCTTATAGCCAATGAAAAGAGCCTTGAAGAAATCAGCGTTTGGAAAGTGATGGCGCAAGAAGCCGACAGGACCTATCGCCAAGATAAAGTAGGCTCCAAGCCGCCTCAAGTTCGTTTCCGTAAACGCCGTAGCCCTATGCCTAGGGGAGGGGCAAGGCGCTTTGGCCGAAGACCAATGGCATCAGAATAATCCCTTGACAGCACCCTTTGCCGCTGTATTCTTGTAATGGTGCATGAGTACAAGAGGGTGCTATGGAAAAGGATCAGCGATTAAAGCAAGTTATTGATTTTTTAATCAATTCTCCATCCAAGCAACTCAGTTACGAGCTCTTTTTGTTCTTGTTTACATCGCAGGAACTGGAACAGCTCACAGCACGCTTCGAAATAGTACAAAGTCTAGTCCAAGCCAAAAAGACTCAGCGAGAAATAGCGGCAGAGCTAGGCTTAAGTATTGCGAAGATCACGCGTGGCTCTAACGAGCTCAAACGAATTTCAAAAGATCTGAAAGCTTATTTGGGAGATTATTTTTCATGAAAAAAAAGCTGATATTGATGCTTATTGCTGGAATTTTAATGGCAATCGCTGCTTTATTTACAGTTAAAAAAAAGAAGGATGTGATTACTGTTGGTGTAGTAATGCCGATAAATCATATTGCCTTAGATGATATAGTGAATGGCTTCCAAGGCGAACTCATTGATCGGCTGGGCGAAAACAAGCTTCGCATAGAAGTCCAAAATGCCATGGGTGATATAAATCTGCAGAAATCTTCTATTAATAAATTTATAAATGAAAAAGTCGATTTTTTGGTTCCGGTTGCCACATCCACAACGCAGATGGCAACAAAACTAGCGCCTTCATCTCAAAAAATATTATTTTTGGCTGCCAATATTCCAGCAAATTCGCCAATGGCTAAAGAGAGGCCCGATTTGATGGGCGTGGTCGATGAGATCCCCGTGGATTTGCAGATCAGTTTTTTGGAAAAGTCCATGCCACAGCTTAAAAAACTGGCTTTAGTTTATAGTGCTTCCGATAAAGTGTTTGAAGATGTAAATGCGTTTATAAAAGAGGCAACAATAAAAGGGATTTTAGTGCAAAAATTAATGGTGCAAAATATTGCGGACTTATACACTATTTCCTCTCGAATCGAGAAAGACGCAGAAGCAATTTTTGTGCTTAAAGATAATTTAGTGGCGAGTGGTATCGCTACTTTGGTGCAGCAAGCCAATGAAAGAAAGATTCCGCTTATTACATCTGATGAAGGAAGCAATAAAAATGGGAGTGCCTTTGCTATTGGCGTGATAGAGGCGGACATAGGTCGTCAAGGTGCAAGAATGGCCAGCGAGCAGCTTTTGCAAGGCCAAATTCCTGGAGGCCGCATCCAAAATTTGAACAGAATATTAATTTTTATTAATCTTGAAGCCTGCAAGTTGCAGGGAGTTGATATAAAAAATGTGCTCAATGCTGCAGCAGCTTTGAAGTTAGAAGTGGTTAAGGGCTAAACAAGTGCTTTTTTATTTCGCACAAATATTGGAACAGTCTTTATTATGTTTCCCTCTTGTACTTGGGATCTATCTAAGCTTTAGCGTATTAAAAATTGCGGATCTTAGCGTGGATGGCTCTTTAGTGCTGGGTGCTGCAATTTTTGCCAAAGCTATGACTCTTGGCGCCCATTTAGCTGTGGCAATGCTTGCAGCTATATCTGGGGGAGTTATGGCAGGCGTTATTGTGGCGCTGGTGCAACGCAAAAATCGTATTGACCCGCTTATCGCCGGTATTTTGATGGCTTTCATCCTTAATTCTTTAAGCTTAGTAATAATGGAACGCCCAAATATTGGCCTGCTCAAGGTTGAAAGTATATTCGAGCAGATTCATCATCTTAGCGGTTTTTCAATGTCTTTGACTAGACTTATTATTATGGCAATTATTTGTACAATTTTAACTATAGGTTTGACGGGAGTATTGAGTACAAAAAAAGGTTTGTGGCTAAAAGCTTTTGGCAATAGCGAAGAATTGGTTGCGATGCTCGGTACAAACCCTGAGAAACTCCGTATTATTGGACTTTTGCTCAGCAACGCTTTAGCGGCATTGAGCGGTTGTCTTACTGCACAAGCTAGCGGCTATGCTGATGTGAACATGGGTTTTGGCCAAGCGTTGATCGGTATAGCAATGGTCTTAATCGGCCGCCAATTGATCCTGTTTTTTAAACTTCATCAAATGAAAAGCGATTTGGCTAAAATTTATTTTACATTGCTCGGTGTGATTATTTATTTTCTATTAACTAATGAACTTATTCGCTATGGCCTAAGTCCTGTATATCTTAAAATGGCCATAGGCGCTTTGCTTATTATCTTTCTTTTTGTTGCATCTGAACCTGCAGCGCATGGGCATCGAGAAATTTCATGAGTGCGATTTTAGAAATAAAAAATTTGTCCTTGAGCTTGTTTGGGCAACAGATTCTTCGTGAGTTGACGCTTTCCATAGCCGAAGGTGAATTTGTCATATTGGTTGGGGCTAATGGCTGTGGAAAAAGCAGCCTCATAAAGATGATAAATGGCCTTTTGCAGCCTAGTTCAGGCTCTGTATTTATAAATAATAAAAACCTGAAAGGAATACCTGTATATGAGGTGGCTAAAAAGGTTTCAACTCTCACGCAAGATCTAAATCATTCCACCTTCGGTGAACTTTCGGTTTATACGAATATGATACTTGCTCAAAGCCGCAGCTCTATATCCTTAAATAAAGATCAAATCGCCAATTATTTGGGTACTTTCAATAAAAGTCTTTGCGAACGTATGGATGTGGAAACAAAAAGTTTATCTGGAGGGCAGAGACAGGCCCTTGCTTTAGCAATGTGTTTTGCTCATCGCCCCAAAATTCTTTTGCTCGATGAACATACTAGCGCTCTTGATCCCAAGGCGGCCGAGTACTTAATGGAGAGAACTTTTGAACATGTGAGCAATGAAAAATTAACCACACTCATGATCACTCATAGCCTTGATCACGCGCTTCGTTTTGGTACTCGCCTAATCGCTATGAAGGAAGGCAGCATAGTTCTCGATATCAAAAATGGCGAAAAGGCTTCGTTGACTAAAAGTTCGCTGATTAATTTGGCCTATGCCTAAGAATCTAAGTATGGAATGTTTTCAAAGCTATTTTCGTTATTCCAATGCTAATTAGCCAGGCCAGGATTTGAATATGAAAATAGCCACCGGCATTCCTAGATTGCTATTATTAGCATTGCTTCTATTAGCATCCTTATGTGAAGCAAGAATTTCTTCTCAATTGAAGGGTACACCAATCACTCTAGGTTTATATGACCCATCGCAAAGCAAAGCTGCAAAGCTTAGCCCAAATGGCAGCCTCTTTGGCCAAATAGACAAAAGTGGCAATGTGAATATTTGGCTGACCAAAAAGCCAGCTCTTCCCGCTCTTTCGATAAAAAGCGATGATTCAAAAGGGCAATATTATAGCGATGTGTTTTTTTCGGAAGATAATAGGTATATAATATTAGATAGCAAAATTGCAAATACAAGTATAGCTACGAAGGGGCAGCTTGTAGTAATTTCTGCTGATACTTTTAAGAAGAAAAGATATAATACTAATATTTGGGGTGGTAGCTACCGCAGCAAATTTGCACTTTCAAGCACCGGTATCCTAGCCTATGTGCCAGTATCAAAAACCAATCAAATAAAGCTCGTAGATCTAAACAGCAAAGTCGAGCATCAAATTTTTGACAATGGGCTATGCCCTATAATCGCCTTAGCTTTTGATGAAAGTTCTGCGAAAATTGCCATCAAAGACCAATGTGGGAAAAATATTAGAATTCGCGATAGCAAAACAGGCGAATTATTAAACCAAATAGAACTTCAACTTCCCATGCCGGATGACGGATATTCTCCTCAGCAAAGCATATTTTTCTGGGGAGAAAACCAAATGCTCGCCGTAAATTCTGACGTCTATTCTATGGCTTATGCACTGGATGCTCGTACAGGTGCTGGGCAGTTTCCTATTGTATGGTTTGAACCTTTGGCTATGTTTTTAAACAATTATAAAAATATCCTCGCTATTGCCGATGAAAATTTTTGCCTTAATATCCAAAAAACTAATGACCCAACGCTTTATACAATTCAACCATTTGGCTATGACAATTTTGTATTATCTGGAGCCTTTTCGCCAGATGATAAAATATTGGCGGTGGGCTCCAGCAATGGTCAGATTGCTATTTACGATTCAAAACTTAATTTTTTAAACAGTGGTTCTTTATTGCAAGCACTTCAAATAATGCAAATAGCTTTTATTAATAATAATAAATTTATCTCTTTAAGCGAGGCTAACACTTTAGAGCTTTGGGAATTGTTGGATGAGTAATATGTGTATAATAGAATAATTCAGACAGATAATTTCTCGCTCTCCCTCTGGGAGAGCGAGATTAAAAAATATTTTAAAACCGCTTCAGATTTCATTTAATCAACCCTGCTTTCCATAAAGTTGAGCAGCTCAGTTTTTAGTTCAGGAAAGAACTTTGTATTATCACTATTGTCATGCCAGCCTGCGCTGGCATGACAATGTCAGGAACCAGTCTTAAAACATATTTATCTAATCTTCCTCTCCCTCTGGGAGAGGAAGAATTAATTGAATATCTTAAGATTATTTTTTCTAAGTGATTTCGCTTAGCCAAATATTTCCGCAGCTTGTTTTTAACTTGACCAGCTATGTATGACTAACTGATTTTAAGTAAATATATTTAGGTATATTTTTTGATATTTTACGCTTTGTTGCCTTAATATTTTATATGAATAAACACCCTGAATATAGGGAGACCAAAGATCTTGCAATTAGATTTTTAGTCTCGAGTTTATCTGTAAAATATGAGGCCAAAGAGTATGGTGTTCCATTATTTAGCTATTTTCGCAACTTTGGCTGCAGGAAGTCTTTTCGGTGAGCATAGTGTCAAATCTCCATTAAAAGACAATAGTTTCGAGGCCGACATCATCGTTGTAGGTGGTGGGGCTGCTGGCGCTGTATTGATGAATCAGCTGTCTGAAAATGGCCTCTTTTCAGTATTGGGTATAGAAGCAGGGGCAAATTTGACAAGTGATCCAGCTATAGAAGCAGTGGGTCTTCCTGCCTTACTATTGCCTGCAACGGCGGCATTTAAATATTATTGGTGGGGTTGGCGGCAAACCATCCCTCAACCAATGCTAAATGGCAGAGTGGGTGGGGATTGGATAACTGGCATGATGCTTGGCGGCGGCTCTTCGGTTAATGGCTTGTACTATGGCCGTGGTTCAAATGCTGTATACTCGCTTTGGGAAGGAATTTCGGGCAGCGACAACTGGAGTCTTGCCAATATTTTGAGAACATTTAAGGAACTTGAGAACTACCAAGGATTAACAGTCACTACAGCACGCGGAATAAATGGCCCGGTCAATATTCTACAAACGCCTACAGTCTCGCAACTGACGAGCAATATTCTGCTCCCGGTAACCCAGTTGGCCTTTCCGGGAATTCCAGTAGTGCTGGACTACAATGACCCCAATGTTGAAAATTGCCTGGATACTCATACCCAATGGCTTATTGATCCAAGTTTCAAGCGGGTGAGTAGTGCTACTGCATTTTTAAATAATCAGGTAATGACTCCAGCTGGTTATGGAGTTAATGGTCATGATTTGCGCGTGCTCTTTAACTCTGTAGTTGATAAAATTGTTTTTAGCGAAGATGGGCGCGCGGAAAAAGTAAAATTTATTAAGGACGGCCAAATATTTGAAGCATGCGCGCGGCAAGCGGTTATTTTGGCGAGTGGAATCAACAGTAGCAAGATTTTACAGCTCTCAGGAATTGGGCCCAAGCAAGCATTAAACAATGCAGGAATTAAGCCAGTTTTTGTAAATGAAAATGTAGGCAAACATCTTAAAAATCATCCGCTTATGTCTATAACATTGCTTGCCAACCCAGCGGATAACGGTATTCCACCTGGAGCACCCTATGCATTTACTATACATAATGTCTATTTGCCCGAAGTGGGCGGCAGTGCCTCTGATCCACGAATGCTACAAATTCTCTTCGAATATATTCCTGGTGATGGCCTGTTGCGGCCTCCATTCCTTATTCTTGGCTTTGAGCTTTTGAATCCAAAAAGCGAAGGAAGTGTAACCATTCAAAGCGACAACCCATTTCAAATAGCCGCAGCTGGCGACGGTGTTTATCAAAATCCCATTGATTTACAGAATATGAAAAATGCCATAAAGGTCTATATTAAGGACTTACTCGCGCAACTAGCTTTAGTGAATCCAATTTTGCCATACTATAAACCTATTCCTCAAGATCCCATTAATGCAGTAATTGCCGACAACTATAGCGATGCTTCGGTAGAATCTTACGTGAAAAATAATACCAATCTTGGGGCAGATGCGCGGCACTTTGCTTCGCATTGTAAAATGGCAGCCCTAGATGCAGGCGGCGTGGTTGACGGAGATACGCGTGTATATGGCACGAAAAACGTTTTCGTAATAGACAACTCAATCTGTCCCGAAATTCCAAATATCAACACAACGGCATCTGCATTGATGATAGGCAAACGCGGAAGCGAAATCATAAAGCATATTCTCTGCGATAAATTAACAACTAAGCGCTCAAAAGCCTCTGTTCCAAGTTTATATACCAAAAATACATTTTCTCATTGGCAGCATACAAAAGTTCACTGATGAAATTTTTCTTTTTCTTTCATAGCTTTTTTGGTGCCTAAATAGACAAAAAGCGCAACGATAAAAAGCACGCTAAAAGTAAGGAAAGATATTTTTGCCAGAATGGCTATTTCCGCAGCAAATCCACCAAAAGCAAAAATGGCCGAAGTAACTGAAATTAAAAACAAAATGAATATCCAAATTATCATTAAATCCTCAGTTGTTATAGTATTGGTTATCGTAACGATTAATGCTGTCTAAAACCGGCAAAAAATGTCCTTTTCTAAAACATATTTATTAAGAGTGAGGGATGTTATGGCTAATGAAAAAATTGATTCAAAAATCTCTCTTCCTGCTGCAATTTCTATAGGTATTGGAGGAATGATAGGAGCGGGGATTTTTTCTATATTAGGCGTAGTAGCTCGAGCTTCTGGCAATGCAATGTGGCTGTCTTTCCTTATCGGTGGCGTAGTTGCTCTTTTTTCAACGTATTCATACGCTAAACTTGGTGCTAAATTCCCTTCAGTAGGTGGTGCTGTAGCGTTCTTGGTAGAAGGGTGGGGCAAGGGCTCCTTAAGTGGTAGCATAAATATTTTCATGTGGCTCGGCTATATAATTTCTATCGCACTCTACGCCCAGGGATTCGCAGCATACTTTGCAACCTTTTTTACTGCCGCACCAACAGCTTTGATGCTAAAAATTATTGCTTCGGGAATCGTAATACTATTTGCATCGCTAAATATGCTTGGAGCTGGCTCCGTTGGGAAGGCCGAGTTATTTATAGTAATTGTAAAAGTATTAATTCTAATTTTCTTTGCGATAATAGGTGCTTTTTCTGTGCAGGCCGAAAATCTTTCATTGTCGCATTGGGGAAGCATAGAAAATATATTCTTTGGTGCCGGAGTATTATTTATTGGCTATGAAGGATTTGGCCTTATAACCAATGCTGCAGGCAATATGAATAACCCTTCAAAAAGTTTGCCAATGGCTTTATATGTAAGTGTTATTATTGTCATAGGAATTTATATTGCTATTTCGCTAGTGGTAACAGGCAATTTATCAGTGAGTGCTATTAAGGCTTCAGGAGATGATGTACTCGCGGTAGCTGCGCGCCCATTTCTTGGTGAATTTGGCTTCAAGCTCATGGCTTTCGCTGCCTTGTTTTCAACCGCATCCGCCATAAATGCCACACTTTTTGGAGCTGCCAATGTAAGTTATATGGTTGCCAAAGATGGCGAGCTGCCTGCAGTATTTGCAAGAACCGAATGGAGAAATGCTTCCGGAGGATTATTTATCACAACTTTATTGGTGATAATTTTTATTCTATTTTTTAACTTATCAGGTATTGCTATGATGGGCAGCGGAGCATTTTTGTTAATATATTCGGCTGTAAATGCTGGGCATTTAAATATCACAAAAAAAACTGGCGCAAAAAAATCGCTAATTTTTATTTCTTTGATTATGTGCTTAGCCATGTTTGTAATTCTAGAAATTTATACTTATCAACAATCACCATTTGCACTATATACAATGATTGCGCTGATAATTTTTTCTTTCGCCGCCGAGTATATTTATGGAAAAATAAAGGCTACTTCACGCTAAAGGATAATTCGCCGAATTTATCAATTATCTGCTGCATCTTTATGTGTGTGCATAGCTGAAATAATTTATGTGAATCAATCTGCAAATTTACATTTTTTTTAAAATTTGCATTTAACTCGATTTCCTGGGCTAAGCTACGTATTTCAGTATCAAAAAACATTTTAACATTGAGGCCAATTTCAGTGTCATAGTTTTTTTTCGCATAAATGGCTATTGGTTCTAATAAAGTACTTATTTGCCAAACTAAACCATTTTGCACATAGTGATTTAAGAATACATCAATGTTTGTAATGATGCTTTGCGGTGGTGCTTCATATATATTATAGCCCACGTTTCCATGAGCTACATCCAAACTACCTACAGCGCTTTCTTTAAATTTTTGAATGAAATAAAGAAAAATCGATTTACTTGGTTCATTCATATTCTGTGAAGTTTTTTCAAGTCTATTTATTATCTCCAATAAAAATTTAGCTCTTTGAGAAGCGATATCTACCCATTCTTGCGGGAAAATTATTTGAGGTATAGCATGAAAGAATAAATCATGGACCATGGCGTGATACTTAAGATTAATATCACCATGAGTTTTATGGTATTTTTTGTGGACAAAAGAATTATAAGATTCATTGTCATTTGGCAGCGCTAATGGCACAGCCCCGGAAGCTATAATTTCTAAGTATTCTTTGTAGCCAATTAAGCCAGATACAAGATGAATTCTGCTTCCTAAATTAATGAGTTCTAATTTCTCCTTGAGTGTTACAGCGTGAGGAATAATAATGTTTCCATTCCTTTTTCCATCTTCTGATCTAAATCCAAGAGTCCTTAAAAAACCAGGATGAATATATGATCCAAGAAAGTATGACAAGTTTCCTTGAGCAAAGGGTTGAGTTTTAAAGTCAGTATATTTTTCATTTGTTGGCCCATTTGGATAGCGAGGCAGAATCCGAAAGTATCTTGGTTCACCATTGGGAAGCAGTTCATCTCCAAATGGCTCTAAGTATACACTAATCGAGCCAGGTAGCCTTTTGACATCGTCTGCTGCTATAGAATCTTGTGTTGCAAAGTAAAGGATAACGAACAGCAACCAAAAATATTTGCCAAGGATATTTTTCATAAAATTCCGTGTATCAGCACGAGGCTAGATGTCAAAGGAATTCTCGAAAGAGACCTGAGCTCATTGCTTTTTTGGGGTAAATTATTTTTTATTTGACTGGCATTCTCCTAAATTGAATTCAACCATTAGTTTCCACTTGGCGAAGATAGTAATATTTTCTATGCTAAATTAGGCCGTTATAAGTAATATTTGTATGTAATCATAAATTTGATTTCAACTTAAGACTAATTATAGAATCTCATCAAACGTCATTTTATTGACATATCTAAGGAGCGTTTGAATGGGGAAAAACATCAATTATTTTGCTTTGGCTTTTATGGCTGCAGCAGCTTTGTTCGCAGTGCCATCTTTTTCAGAAACAGCGAAAGGCAGGGGCTATTGCGGCGATGGAGTGATCAATGGCAATGAAGACTGTGATGGTGGCGATCTTAAAATTCACAGTTGTAAAGTACTAAATGGCGGTGAAGGTCATGTGAAATGTCAACCAAACTGTGTCTATGACATTTCTCAATGTGGTTCAAGAAACTCAGAATCGGATCTCGCCGGTGAAATAAATGAAAAAGTCGGTGGGATAGCTGAAGTCTGCAAATGTACATGCAATAATGACAATTGTGATGGTGGCTGTGTTGACAGTAGTCTAGAAATGTCAATGGTTGATTGCTTCTATAGATGCAACAATAATTGCACATGCCGTTGCGAAGGCAGGCTCGAGGCTCATATAGAATATTGCAATATGGACTGCCAATGCACTAACAATAGTCTTGGCAAACCTGAGTGCGCTTGCAACCTCGATGAATGCGAAATGATTGTAGCAACTGACCCAAATATTGGAACGCTAGTCACGCAAAAAGCTCCCTTTCCATTGGGTGGCTAACGAATCTATTCGTCATCGTTCAAAATTCATACAGCTCTTTTTACTTTTGGCCAAAATCTAAGATTATAATCTTCAGACATTTGGCCTTTAATATTTATAAATATTGGGCTTATTTCGCCACTAATAGATGGGATCATGCCCATAGATGGGTCGTTAATTTAGCGGTAGGCTAATGCCTTTGCCAATCCGCGGCATGCTCAATTTTTGATACTGATAAGTGCTCACTATGGCCAAAAAACACCCTTCCATCCAAGGAAAAGCCTTTTACCGTATATACATGATCACTGACAGAAGTTTGAACTTTGTCACCGACCTGGAATCCCCGGTAATTACCCGACGTTATCATCAATGACAATGAACCATAATAAGGCTCTCCCGAAAGGGTTGCTGTGACATAGATTTGTTCGTAATCATATCCATATCTAACATTTGCCACAGGTACTCCCTCGGAAGTAAATCCCATGATTTCAATGGGAATTTTTTGTCGACAATAAGATGCGTAATGGATTTGGTCACCAAGGTTTAAGGAAACACCTTCAACCGGTCCCCATTTTATCGATTTAGAGTCTCTATAGAGCAGCTTGAGCTTTGAGATTTTGAATTTTTCTTTAAAGCCCCAGAGCATAATTTTATTTTTGGGCGTGATGTTTTGAACAACTGCCAATTTATCGTCTTGCCAAAACTTTCCTGGTATTAAAACAACTTCGCCTATTCGCGGTAATTCCGTCCCATCTGTATCAATATCTCTAAAAGGCTCATTATAGGGTGCTATTTTTGAAAACGTAGTTCGCCGAAGGTGGAAATATCGATTGATGAGTAGCACATGGCCATCAGGCAAGAATCCCGTAATTTCCCAAAGACATCCTTTATAGACAACTTTGTCCTTACAGGCAAAACCGAGCTGCTCATTTGCGCAGGAGCCAACTTTTTCTTGGTCAAAACTGCCGAATCGGGTCCTGATTTTACCAGACTCGTCCACGCCAAGAACTCGGGCTTGTATCCAACGGTGCTGGTGCCTAACCCAAACTTTCGCATCATAGCTCTGCGTGCCTTTGTCAATTTCAGCACCAAAACTATGAACACTAAAATAGAATGTGGCTACCACTATCAATAAATTTTGCCATAGCTTCTGCCACATGGACCACTCCCTAAAGGAAGCACTGTAAATCTTATCGAGAAATCACGCGAACAATTCACATACTCTTCACTTCTAATTTCGGAGCCGAGCACTTTGGGTTGCTTTGAGACAAGGTTTCGTTAAGGTAGCCAAATCGTCATCGGCTTTTGTCTTTTGAGTCTGGAAGTTTTCCAGCAACATCGACATGTACAACGGCGATCACATGGGAGCCATCACGTGCGCAAAAGAATTTTAGCTTTTTTATTCGCCATATCGATATTTTCACCGTTTTTATTGTCCCTTGAAATTACTGTACAAGATACAGATGTTCACAGCATAGAAGAAGATCTTATATGTGCAGCCAGAAACCTGAATATTAACGTTTTAAAAGCTATTGTCACTACAGATGATGGAAAGGCCATCTTAAAGAATGTTGGCAACAAATTGCTGGATATCCTTATTCTATCAACTCCCCGCATAGTACTCCATCTATAGCGTCTATAAGCTTAGATGGAGGTGAAGTGCGGGTTGGGCGCAGCCCAAATCTTCGCTGATGGAATTTTCAACCATTCGATTGATTGGTAATTTTATTCATAGTAAAATAAAAACATGCTCTCAGCAAAACGTAAAATCACTTATCGCTTGTACTTGACCAAGAAACAAGACTTGGCGATGTGGCTAGTTTTGCGCCTTCATCAGCAACTATATAATGCAGCTTTGGAGCAGCGGATCAGTGCTTATAAAAAGCAAAAAAAATCTTTGAGCTACGTAGCTCAAGCTCGTGACTTGACTTTGCTCCGTGCTGAAATGGAAGAATATGGATTATTAAATGCCCAAAGTTGCCAGGTTACTTTAACTCGCCTGGATTTAGCATTTAAAAACTTTTTTCGGCGCGTAAAAGCTAAAGATAAGAAAGCGGGTTTTCCTCGCTTTAAATCACTCGATCGCTATGCTGGCTGGGGCTATAAGACTCATGGTGATGGCTGGAAATTATTGCCAGGCGAAAAAAACAGACATGGTTATCTTCGTTTAAGCGGCATTGGCCATCTTAAAATTCGCGGCCAAGCTAAACATGTTGGTATACCAAAAACTTGTGAGATTCAGCATAAACAAGGCAAATGGTACGCCTCAGTTACGATTGATTGTAAAGCCAAGAGAACCGCTGGCAAAGACGCTGTGGGTATTGATTGGGGGTTACAAACTTTCGCGACCATAGGCAAGCATGACGGCAGCAGTGAATATATTGAAAATCCACGTTTTTTAAAAACTCAATTAAAATCATTAAAAACTAAACAGCAGAATTTAAGCCGCAAAAAACGTGGCTCGAATAATCGAAAAAAGGCAAAAGCTGGGGTAGCTAAGTTGCATGCCAAAGTAACCAATAGCCGCAAAGAGTTTTTACATCAAACGACTGCAAAAATAACGAAGTATTCTTCTTTGATAGCAGTGGAGAAATTAAATGTTAAAGGCATGAGCAGTGGGGGTGGGATTCGTAAGAAGGGTTTAAATCGAGAGATATTGAGCGCATCTCCTAGGATGTTTCATCAAATGCTCAAATACAAAGCGGAAGAAGCTGGTATTGAGTGGATAGAAATAGCAACCAGAGAAGTGAAACCATCACAAAGATGTCATGGTTGCGACCGCCAAGAGAAAAAACCTCTTGGGCAGCGCATACATGAATGTGTTTGCGGTGCTTATTGCAGCCGTGATGAGAATGCTGCAAGAGTGATTTTGAATTGGGCATTATATGGAAATGCCACTGGTCAGGAACTGGCCAGGTGTGGAGAGGTGGCGTTGGTCGCTTCGGTGAAGCACGAAACTCCCTCTATAAGCGCCTGACATCAGGCGGTTTAGAGGGATGTAGTTCATTACGAAGTGAAAGGGGCTTTGTTGGGGAACTAGATGCGCCAACCTCGGAGGAAATAGATCGAGGGACAGAAGATTTGATTTCAACGCGCATTGGCTGGCTGATTCCGCGAAAGAAAATGCATGCACCGGGTACCCACGAAAAAGTTCTCGAGATTCTGGACCTACTTTTACAAAATGGAGTGTGTCCAAGCTCAAAAAATATCATCCATGCATTGGTACTCAAAGAATTAGATATATTAAAAAAGTTCAATGATGCTGGAGCAAAAGTCACGGATGTTGAAATTAAAAAGTCATCCGTTGAAGCAAATTGCGAAGAAAAAATGCTCGCTTATCTTTATGAAACAAACCAGTACGATGTTAACGCCGTGATTCGCGGAATGCCAAGAATATGCTCAGCAGCATTAGGCATGAACACCAAACTTATTGGATTTTTGCTCCAAAGAAATGTTAACCTCAATGTCAAAGCAACTACTAATTGCGGACTATTCTTTAAGCGGCACTATGATGATCCCGTCATAAAGGATTTTTTTGATAAATATGTCAGCGGAAAGAGTCCTATTGAATTGTGCAGTTCACTGGTATCAATTGACGAACTTCTAAAAAGCGCTGATGATCCGGCAGCACTACGTGCCGCTGCAGATGAATCGAGAGCTTTGTTTGGGCACTAGCAGGGAAAATAATCTAATAATAAACGTGGAGTGCTGTAAAAGGGGAGATTGCTAGAGCAATTTCAGGCTTTATTTTTCAAGCATCATTTCGCCAGCACCATGTAAATACTCCTTTCAAGCTGTCTAAAACGGCGATGTACAATTCCCCATCTATGCCTATCTTGAGGGAAAAAATAAATGTATCTAGTGGACCCGGGTTTGAGCAATTTATGCGTTTGAACAGGCAGTAATTATGTATAGTTAATAGCATTAAATATAATCAACAGGAGTAGTTATATGAAATTTTTTAATTTAATTTTAATTGTATTATACTTTTTAGCCATACAAAATTCCTTCGGGATGGATAGGCCTTTGGTTTCTGAAGTTGCGTTGCAGGAAATTGCCGAAGGCGAAAAGGAATCAATTGGAGAATTAATTTTTTATATTGTAGCACGACAATTACCTAAAGAAAAAACAATAATCGAAATACGATATATTAATCGTGCACTTTACAGAAAATGTCTTCAAATATTAGAAAACAAACTCGTTTTTAATAAGCTGAACGAAGAGCGAGGCTATAAACCTTGGTCGGATATAGAAGACATTGGCGGGCAAAGGACCTACTGGGTAAATAAAAACTTTTTGGAATTTTTGGCCTTAAAAATAAATGAGAATGGCAGTGAGTGGAGCATAGAAGATGATGAGCGTCTTAATAAAATTCGCTATCGTTTTCAGAAGTCCTTGTTGCCAAAAAATTGCTTAGTTTTGCAAACAGTAAATTATCTCGTTGCCGAAAATGGATGGTTTTCTAAAAAAAAATACTTGAAGCCGCAATTTCCTCGCACTTTGCCAGAATCAAAGGGAAAAGATAATGAAAAAGCTCTTCTTCTATTTTTTATATATCTTCATAAAAATGAGCCCGATTTTGCAGGAATGAGTTTTAATCCACTCTGCGCACCTATTGAAGGTGCCATGGGCGATTTCCTCCGCTCCCAAGCTGAGCTTTTTCGCATAAAGCGAAAGATTCGTGATAATGAGCTTATCCCCAGTTGGTATTCCTTTAATCACACTCCTATTGACGACAATGAGTTATTATTTTTAGTAATAAATGATCCCGGCATAACAAGAAATGCGCTTAGAAACATATTTCTATATATATTCTACAAATCCAATAATTTTACATTTTTTTTAGATATAAAAAATAGAGAGATTTTTCTTGCAAAACTTTCTAGATTTATTTTTGATTACAATATGGATTTTGATATTGAGTTTAATCTCAAGCTCTTTCAATTTTTTATGGAAAACGCCAGTAACCGTCTAAAAGCAGACGTTCTTCATGTCTTCGCTTGCTCAAAAATAAAAAACCTTAAAGGAGGATATTTAAGTTTCTATGATTTTGAAGACCGTTCCGCTGAACATAAACGGGCACAGCAATTATTTGAAGAGCTTGGAGATTTGGAAAAGGCTGCGTTTCACGCCGAGCTCTACCGAACCCATCAAAAAAGGGCAGAAGAGATAAATGGAGCACGAAAAAGGCTCGGTTGGCTTTTCCCTGAAGGAAACGGTGAAGCATCTTTGGCCCGCCATCTCTAAATCTGACCTCTAAAATCCAAGCTCCAGCTACAGAGTGAAAGCCAATAATATGTATTCTTATTCTCCCAAAGGGAGAGGGAGATTAAATAAATATGTTTTAATACTGGTTCAAGTGTCCGATCTCGCTGACCAGCCATTAAAAGAACGGGATTGCGCGAGCTCAAGAACTCACTATGCGCGCTCAAAACAAAGCGAGCTCACCTCAATTCGAAGGCGAGTGCGCTTTCCAATTTTTGAGGCCTTTTTGATGATACTTGCCTCTATTTGGAAAAAATAGGGGTGGATAAGGCAGTTGATCTAACTCAGTTGATTATGGATCTAGGATCCTAACTACACAATGCCGCCTAATTTATTGGGCGGAGGATGTCATCACTCCTTGACCTACATTTGCGACAGTAAATGGAATAGTCCATTCGAGATAACGATGATATGATTTAGTGTCTAAAAAAACGTCTACAGTTGCCTGATGTGTATCTTTTAAGTGATAGATTGCATCGATTATAATATCATGAAATTTAGTGTCAGCATTTTTGGATAAAGATCTTTTGTCACAAAGAGGGCACTTCGCAGTCTCATCATAAGCATATTTATTCCATCTTAAGCGTTCTCCATTCATATCGTTATGCATAGAAAAAATCTGGCCACAAATAAAAAGCGATATTAGTATCGAGAACAAAGGGGCTTTTATCATTTTTCACCTCAGTGGAATTACTACAGTGCTTCCCGAGCGGGGATGCATAGTAAGGGCGTTTAGTAACATGCTTAAAGAAAACCCTACTTTCAGGCTGTTTATTCTTCCAAGTCGTTTTCAACTTGGATTCTGCGAGGCTGACCTGGCAATCCTATAGCGCATAAATGGTATTTACTTGGCTATCGATGGAGAATAGTATTATTATTGTACGCGGCAACCATGCGCTGTAAAAGTTGGGGTACCCCATGCTAAAATGGGCTCTTTTATTTTTCCTTATATCCTTAGTGGCAGGAATATTTGGGTTTACAACTGTGTCGGCGGTAGCTGCCAGCATAGCAAAAATTATCTTTGTAGTTTTTGCAGTGTTATTTGTTCTAATGCTAGCAGCCTTTTTTATAGTTGGAAAATGGATCAAAGACAGGATTGATAAAGAATAGACTACTCCTGTTCTTAGCTATGGCACTATTCTGCTAAATGGCATCATGCCAAGAGGTGCTTCTATAAAAAGTTTATCGTTTGTTCGTATATTTCTCGCTGCAACAATGCTTATTAGCTTTGTTTTATACCCTTGGTCATTATCGGCAATTGCAACTACTAAATTACCGTGCTCAATGGTGACTGCAAAAAATACCTCTTTTAGCTCTTCGTTATTTGATGGCGCTAAGGGAAACTCAATTCTTCCTAGCAAATAAGCACATCCGGGCATGCTATTGAAGATATTTCGTACTTTTTCACTTTCATCCTTAATAAGACGTAGCTGTGACATAAAATTAAATGGATCCGGGCTTGGAATTTCTATGTTGCGGAATATTGCGCGGCTTAATTCATGATCTATGGTCCAGGTTCCCGGCACAAAAAAATGAGCAATATTTTTATCGGCATCGCCGCAAATCTCAACACCACTAGCATGACCGGCAAAAGCAAAAAGCATCGCAAAAGCTAAATATTTTTTAAGCATGGCTAACCTCCTTTTAGCAATACAAAAGAAGGAATCGTTTTGGTTGCAGTTAGTTCACTAAATTTTATTTGCCAAAAGTTCTAGCGACTTTTTAAGGTTTATGCCTTGGCCAAGCACGGCTTTGAATAAATCGCCCTTTGCCTTGAGGCGAGCAGGAAGCGTCTTAATGGTGAAATCAAGCGGTGTAATGCCAGCTTTAAGTTCTTCCCAAAGTAGAGGCGTAGAGACAGTAGCTCCTGGTTTAGGGCGAATGCTGTAGACTGATGCTACAGTTTGATGCACGGAATTACGCAAAAAATCCACATATACACGTTTTTGACGATTTTTGGGCAGGCGAGTTAGGGAAACGAGCTTTGGATGCCTGCTTTCCATTATGGTACCTATAAGATGCGCAAGTTCTTGGGATTGGGCAAAATCGTATTTGGCCTTAAGTGGTACATAGATATGCAATCCCTTGCCGCCAGAAGTTTTAACGTAATTTTTAATATTCACACTTTCAAGAAGCTCATGAATGCTAAGGGCAAGCTCGCACACGCCGGCAAAGCTCACTGCTTCAGGGTCCAAGTCTATGACCATATAAGTTGGGTGATCTAGCTTAGGGACTTGTGCATGGAAGGGATTGAGTTCAATGCATCCAAGGTTTGCAACATAAAGTAAAGTTTCAATATTCTGTACCATCAAATAAGTCACGTCTTTATGGCTATGTTCCACAACTACGCGCTCTACAAAACTTGGTGTATGGCTATCAATCTGTTTTTGGAAAAAGCTCTCGCCCTCAATACCATTGGGATGCCGATTTAGTACCATGGGGCGGTCTTTAAGATAGGGCAGAATAATGTTCGCTATGTGCTCATAAAATTCGATCACATCTCCTTTGGTGTAGCCCTCTTTTGGCCAAAATATTTTATCAAGATTGCTTAGCTGTATTTCATGCTTTAATTTCATTCGCGCACCACATCTTTGGCTTTTTTATCATCGCGCAAACCCAAAAATACCGGGTGGCGCAAAAAGCCCTCCTTGGTCCATTCGCTAAAAGATACCTCGCAAACAAGCAGCGGTTTAACGAAACTCGCCGGCCCATTGGTTTTAGGTTCAGTGCTAAAAGGATTCTTTGCGGTGCCAATAGTATGAAGTTTCTTTTCAAGCATTTGTAGGCTATCGGTGCTAAAACCAGTTCCTACATGGCCTATATAATGCAGCTTATTTTTCTCATAAACGCCAATCAACAGTGCGCCTAAGCCAACACGGCTGCCTTTGGGTGCCGTAAAACCACCTATCACAACTTCTTGTCTTTTTTTTGTTTTTATCTTTAGCCAGTTCTTGCTGCGTTTCATCACATAGGCGCTTTGACTATTCTTGGCGACAATACCCTCAAGGCCTAGTTTTTTTGCTTCCTTAAAAAAAGCTATGCCTTTTTCCATGACATGATCATTATAATGAATATGCGTTTTTTTTAGGGGAGCTAGCAGCATTTCAAGTTGTTCTTTGCGTTCTATTAAAGCTCTGGCTCTTAAATCTACTCCGTCGCAAAAAAGCAGATCAAAGACATAGAAATGTAGATCACCTTCATGAATATCTTGGTAATTTTGCAGAAGCTGAAAATCAGCGTGTCCTTTGGCATTGATAACTACAATTTCGCCATCGAGTATGGCTTTGTGTTTTTCTAAGGCCTGAAGTTCCCTAACGATAGGTGAAAATTTCTCATTGAATGATTTCAGATTGCGCGAAAGAAGTTTTATTTTTTTGCCATTTATTATGGCCAAGCATCGATAGCCATCCCATTTGATTTCAAAGAGCCAATCTTTGTTATTGAAAGCTTTTTCAAAGCTTTCAGCAAGCATAGGACTTAGCTCTTTGGGCATTGGCTCAGGCCGTTTTTTTTTATTGCTAGCTTCTTTTTTCGCAGCCTTTTTAATCCATAGCCATTGTTCTTTAGCGCCAGGCAACGCGGTTTTTATAAGCGAATATTCACCCTTGAGCTTGTTGCCGTGAAAAACTAACTTTAGGTGCCCCTTTTTGAGCATTGCTCTCATCTTTTTTTGAGCTTCTTCTATATTTGTTGCTTCAGGTACTTCATAAGTACCTGTATCCCAAATAATAACCTCACCGGCGCCGTAGTGCCCCGCGGGAATGGTGCCACAAAAATCTTTATATTCATAAGGATGATCTTCAACCATAATCGCCAAGCGCTTTTCAATGCTCGTTTTTGGTGGACCTTTAGGAACAGCCCAGCTCTTTAATACGCCATCAAGTTCCAATCTAAGATCATAGTGTAAATGACTTGCGTGATGCTTTTGCACTACAAAGATCAGGACCTCGGAAGATTTTTTGACGCGCGCCTTAGGTTCAGGAGTCTTATTCAGTACCCTTTTTTTCTTGTAGGCATTAAGGCTCACTTTTTCCTCGCGCGGGCTTTACTGGTCTTTTTCTCATCAAGACTAGCTTTTAATAGAGCCATAATGTCATAGACTTTAGCTGTTTTTTCTTCCTTCTTGGTTTTTGTGATGACCTTTTTGCTTTCTTTTTTGCTGATGGTCTTTTTTAAATCCTCAACATAGCTGTCATGAAAGTGTTCAGGCTTAAAAGGCCCTGAAAGCTGGGCAATTAATTTCTGTGCAACTTCTACCTCAGCCGTACTCACTCTTACTTTTTCTTCAGGTGCTTCAAGAGATAGTATTTGGCTATGGAAACGTAATTGATTAAGCACAAGCCCATTTTCATAAACTTTAATCACGCCAAGATGACGATGATTTTTAAAAGTAAAACGAACAATGGCTAGCTTCTTTGCTTTTTTGAGGGCTTGTTCCAATAGAAAATAAGCTTTGGCTGCGCCCTTATCAGCTTTGAGAAAATAGGGCTTAGAATAATAGATAGTATCAACATCGCCTTCATCGCAAAAATTGACTATGTCTATGACTCTTGATTTTTCGCCCTCAGCTTTTTTTAAATCTTCCTCTGATATTACTTTATAATGACCACTCTTTTTAAAACCCCGAACTATTTCTTCATAAGGAATTTCTTTTTCTTCTTCCTTGCAGATACGCGCGTAGCGTACTTCGGAGAGATCTTTGTTATGAAGCAGCGTGAACTTTAGCTCATGCTCCACTGAGGCCGGATAAACACCAACGGGAATATTGATAAGCCCAAAGCTTATAGTGCCTTTCCATAAATAGCGCATTGCTACCCCAGAGTTACTAATTCACTAAATTATATAGCATTTAGCTAAAAGACCGCCTGCATGATCAAAGAGGGCAGGCAAGTTTGAAAAAATATTTCGTTTTAGCGCTTTAATGTTGGCCAAATATGGCTTTGTAAGCCCCTGAAATTTAGCGATTTGCCTTAAGGTCATCAAATTCTGGGCCAAATCCATTGTGGATGTTGGTTGGGAAAGTTATATTCCGGGAACTAATACATATTATTGAGTTGCTTCACTATGCGAAATCTGTCCATCTCAAGAATTCTAAGTTTTGCGCTATGTTTTGGACCCCTTATTGCTATGCAAAGCGGTTGTGCACAAAAGGGTGCCGAAGACCAAGGAGTCGAGAAGCCCGAGTCAGGGCCTCCTGAAGAGGAAGCACCTCCAGGTGGTGGAGGATCTGCAGAGCCGAATATCGATGCGCCTGATGGGCTATCTGATGAACCCGAGCCAGAAGAAATAACCGAGTTTCCAGAAGCGCTGCCAAAGACCACCGAGCCACAAAGTACAGTAGAAGCTGCAAAAGAAAAACTGGCAGAGCAAGAAATAGCTGCGGCTAGAGCTAAAGTAGAAAAGGCTAAAAAGAAGAGGGCAGCGGCAGAAGCTCAAGCGAAGAAGATAGAAGAAGAAAAAATTGCCGCGGAAGCTAAAGCAAAAAAGGCAGAGGAGGATAGGGCTGCCGCTGAAGCCAAAGCGAAGAAGGAGAAACAAAAAAGGGCTGAGCTGAAAGCCAAAGTAGAGAAGGCAGAACAAGAAAGGGTCGAGGCCGAAGCGAAAGAAGCCGAAGCACGCCGGTTTGCTGAACGATTAGAATCCCAAAGAAAGCTGGCCGCTGATTTAGCGGCAATGGAAGAGCAAAGCCGGGTTGCCGCAGAACAAGCAAGGGCAAAAAGGCTTGCCAAAGAAAAAGAAGCGCAGGCAGCAACTAAGATGCCACAAAGAAAAATTCGCATAGCTATTATTGGAAGCGACGATGTTTTGCCTTTAGCGCAGAGATGCAGGCTTTCTTTGGAAACACTATTATTGGAATATTTCAAAACAATAAACCTTGAGCCTATTTTTGTTGAAATTTCTACTTGCAAGAAAGAAACTGATTGCGATCTATTAATCAATAATGAGAAAATTAGTGGCAGCAGTCCTACTTATGATGCGCGCGCAGATTCAATGAAATCGTTAAAAGATAAATATGGCCATGTAAATTCTCGTCTCTTTTTCGGCATGGTGCACGAGGATGGCGAAAAATATTTGCCTGAGCATCCTTTAAAACCAAGCAAATATAAAGAAAGGTCTGTGTATAGTAATAATCCAAGTAGAGATATGCATTCAGCGCTCAATTTCAATATAGGGTTAAGACATACTATCCCTATTTCGTTTATCGTGTGGTCAAGGCAGGGGGATAAATGCGTGGTAAGCACGAACCATTGGCAAACTAAAGTAACAATGGAAAACCTTGTTAAGGTTGTTAAGGATATAAATATTCGCTCTCCACAATAAATATAATCGCAAATCTAATTAAGCATTTTTCATCTTTAATAATGGTGCATTGTTACTAGGCACCCCTAATAGCGCTACCGCAAAATACCTTAACTAAATAACATAAGCCGATAATCCTAGTTATTAACAACTTACATTTTTCTTCTCTAAAAGCTGGGCCTCGGCAGAGGAGCAATTCCCAAAAAGGCTCTTTATGCTGCCTATTATCGTTAGAAATTCGTAAGACTTCTTTGGCCATCGAATGCAGCGTTTTTTTAAGCTGCTATATTGACTATATAATAGATGGGCGATCGAGGGGATGATATATGGATAAATTAATGTTAATATTAGGTTTTTTGAACTTTGCTGCACTTACGACTATGGGTGGAAAGCCTATCAAGACACCATGTAAACCCTGCTACGGAAAATTTTGGATAGATAGTAAAGATATGGGGCCTCTTTGTACTGAGTTAGTTAATAAAGTAATTAAAAATAGTGGCGGCGATACTAATAACTATGCCGCTCCCAAAAATATTGGAACGTGGGATATTTTACATGAAGCTTTCGACGAAACAGCCCAAGGTTTTGGCGCTCTTGCCGAAAATATGGATCAAGAGCTTATATGTAAGAAAATGATAGAAGATGCAGCAGAGTCAGGTATTTTTGATATCAATGGCCACTCTGGTGACGCCTAGAACTAAAGAATTCTTAAAGCTGTATGATGTGCTCCTAGGAAGCTGGTTATTAAGGATCCCGAACCATTAACAAACGTTAACCAACAGCACTGTAGCGGGGCTTTGGTTATTTAGCCCAAGCCCATAATCTGAATTATGTTAATCAAATTTCTGTTGAAATGATTTTCAGATGGCGGCGCGGGGAGGATAAAATTTTTGATGACTAGAGTTTTGCTATGATTAATACTTCACTGAAAACGCGTCAATATTAAATCTTTTAATGTTGGAGTGATGCTCGCGCATATGGGTTATCGTGAGCATCTACAATTTGTTGTTGATTACAATTCGCTAAGGATGCTCTCTATTTACTGCTTTGGAGTATTTTGGTCAGGCTCTTTTAGTTTTGGTGGGGTGGTATTGTTTTCTTCAGCGCTAACAATACCTTGAACCGCCTGTTTTAATACTTTAATTTTGGTTTTATCGCCAATTTCTAAAATAATAAAGCGATCTTCTACTTGGAAAATTTTGCCGATAATGCCAGAGCTTAAAACCACTTCATCGCCGCGCTTTAGGCCAGCGAGCAAATCCTGATGCTTTTTTTGCTGCTTTTGTTGTGGCCTAATCAGTATGAAATATAAAATAGCGAACATAGCACCGAACATGAGTAGGGTACTGAGCAAGCCACTGCCGCTATTTGCTGCTCCAGCTGCAAAGTTTAGGGAATTTTCCATAATAAGCTCCTCAAAAATAAATTTTTCTTACAATTGCCATTGTAACCATTTAAAATTAAAAGGTGCAATGGCTATTGCTTTTCGAGATTACGATGCTGGCTTTTTCGCCCTTTGTAGAACTCTAAAAAGCGATTGGACAATATTGCCTGTCTCGCATCGGAAACCAGGCTTAAATAATATGTAATATTGTGCAAAGAAGCTAAACGATAATAAAGTATTTCTTTGCTTACAAATAAATGACGTAAGTAGCTTCTTGAGAAATTTTGGCAGGTATAGCAAGCACACTTTTCATCAACTGGTCCATGATCTTCAGCATATATAGAACTTTTGATAGAAATTTTGCCATTATGGCAAAATAAAGAGCCGTTTCTAGCGTTCCTTGTAGGCATTACGCAATCAAACATATCGATACCGGCGTGAATGCCATCTAAAATATCATCGGGAGTTCCCACGCCCATCAGATAGCGCGGATGATTGTGGGGGAGCATTGAAGCGGTGGCAGAAGCAGTGCGCCACATGTCTTCTTTGTTTTCACCAACACTTAAGCCGCCAATAGCATAACCAAAGGGCCCAAGTTCTTTTATTGTTTCTGCATGTTCACGCCTTAGATCCTCGTGAATACCGCCCTGAACTATAGCGAAAAGACAAGATTCTTCTCTGGTCATCGCCTGCATAGAGCGTTTGAGCCATTTGGTGGTGATATCCATGGCTTTTTGTATTTCTTCCCTTGGCGCACGTGCCATAGGGCAAATATCTAGCGCCATGATTATATCAGAGCCTATGGCCATTTGAATGGCCATGCTTTCTTCCGGGGGCATGGGGTGAATGCTGCCATCGAGATAGCTTTTAAAGACTACGCCCTGCTCATTTATTTTTACTAAATCGTAGTGGCCGGCACCTTGCTGAGCTTTGCTACGAGGCTGCCCTTGACTCAAGGAAAAAACCTGAAAGCCGCCAGAATCTGTCAAAATGGGCCGATCCCAGGACATGAACTTATGCAGGCCGCCGTAGCGCTTAAAAAATTCTTTACCGGGCCTAAGCATGAGGTGGTAGGTGTTGGCCAAAATAATTTGTGCACCTGCGGCTTTTAGATCCTGGGGGCACAGGGCCTTTACTGAGCCCTGTGTACCTACTGGCATAAATATGGGAGTTTCAATTGGCCCATGAGGTGTAACTAATGTAGTAGCACGAGCCAAAGCATCAGTATTTTCCACATTAAAAGAAAAATTGCTCATTGCTTTTCCATGTCAAAAAAACAGGCATCGCCATAAGAAAAAAAACTGTACTTTTGTTTGATTGCTTCTTCATAGGTTGCGAGTGCTCTCTCGCGCCCAAGAACTGCAGAAACCAAAACCAAGAGCGTTGAGCGGGGCAGGTGAAAATTGGTTAGCAAGCCATCAGCCGCTTTAAAGCTATGGCCGGGTTTTATGAATAGCTCTGTCGCTCCATTGCAGGCAAAAAAGTGTTCGCTTTTATTTTGATGCGCCCAAATCATAACTTGTTCTAGAGCCCGCAAAGAAGTGGTGCCTACCGCAATGACCCTATGCCCCTTTGCTTTGGCGTCGTTAAGAGCACAAGCTGTATCTTCGCTAAGCGAGAACCATTCCTTATGCATTTTATGATCAGATATATTTTCGGCTCTAATCGGTAAAAAAGTACCTGGCCCCACATGAAGCGTTATCTCTTTGACCGACACACCTTTATTTTTAAGTTTTTCAATTATTTCCTCGCTAAAATGCAGGCCTGCAGTAGGAGCTGCAACCGCACCCCAATTATCTTCTTTAGCGAAAATAGTTTGGTAAGCTATTTCATCTTCCGGCAAAGCATCGCGGTTAAAATAGGGCGGCAGGGGCATTTGGCCTAAAGACCCGGCAAAAATATATAGATCGGTATTTGATACCAGCTCATAGAGTCCTGGTTCACTTTCAATTTTTCCTACAACTTTGATGTAATTGGATGCGCCATTTTGTTCTAAGAGAAGTTCAGTGCCAGCCAAAAAGGGACCTTTGCCATTCATCAGTGCGCACCAGTGGCCATTTTCTAATGGTCTGACTAATAAAATTTCAACGCGCCCGCCACTTAGCTTTTTTGCATTAATGCGTGCCTTCATTACTTTGGTGTTATTTACCACCAATAAATCGCCGGGGCTTAGATAGCTATCTATGTTAACGAAGAAATCATGGACCGGGGTCTTAAGTCCCTTTGCTAGCCGTAAAAGTCTGGAGCTTTGGCGGTCTTTGCGTGGATGCGTCGCAATTAGTTCTTCTGGTAGTGTGTAATTATAATCGCTTAGTTTTTCCATTTTTAGTACATCGATGCGAGAATTGTGTTGGGGTAATAGTGGTACAGAATTTCTTGAAAGCGCTTACCGCCTTGCGCCATACCCATAGCTCCGTGTTGGCAAAGGCCTACACCGTGGCCAAATCCGCGGCCTTTTATCTCAACATGGTTATCGCTAAACTCGATGCTATCAATCAAAGTAGATCGTACTTTTGTCCATCCCATGGTCATACGAAAATCGTTGCCACTTAAGCGTTTTTTATGTTCGCCACAGAGCTCCAGATTGATAACGCGACCATCTTCTGAGCGATTTAATATGTTTATGCCATTGATCTTTTGTTTAAATTTAGCTTCAAGTTCTAAAAGCGAGACCGATTCTCGCCAAAAATAGGTCTTTGAGGCTTTGCAATAATTGCAAATTACGCCACGCAGATGCTCGTAAGAACGCCCCCATACAGTTTGTGAATCGGCGGTTTTCCCTCCACATGTGGAGTGAAATGAGGTTTCAACTAATTTTTTATCTTTGGTTAATACTAAACCATAGGTGGCCTTGGCAGCGGCAACAAAAACGGGCCCCGGATTTATTTTATAGACTTGATCAGTAACGGTGCTTTGAACATGAAAATTTTTGGCTCGGCGCTCGCGCATTTTTGCCACAGCGTAAGTTCTTGCAGCAATTGCTTGGGCTTTTAAAGCTTCACTAGGCCATGAACCAGGAACTTCGCCGGAAAGCACAGAAGCCACATAATCTTCAAGATCTACTTCTATAACCTTGCCCTCAAAATGTACTTTGATTTTAGGAATATTCCTCACGGTGCGCGATAGTTTTAAAGAACAAGCGCTCAGGAAGGGAAGGAATATTAAAAAAAGAAAAAGAAAATATCTACGCACTTTACAACCATTATTTTAAGGTCAACAACCGCTGTATTGCGGCCTATATCCGGTCCATGTATTGAGTAAATAACTAACCAAACCGGTGACTACCTATGCTTATGTCAAAACTCTTTTTACCTACGATGAGAGAAGTACCAGCTGACGCAATAGTTGCAAGCCATCAGCTGATGTTGCGGGCAGGACTCATTCGTAAGCTTGCTGCCGGTATCTATACATCATTACCCCTTGGCTTTAGAGTAATCAAAAAAATAGCCACAATAATAGAACAGGAAATGGATGCGGTTGGAGCCCAAGAAATTTTGATGCCTATGGTCCAACCCGCTGATCTTTGGCGTGAATCTGGGCGCTTTGAGCAATATGGGCCAGAGCTTTTGCGTTTTAAAGACCGCAAGGATTCCTGGTTTTGCTTAGGGCCCACCCATGAAGAAGTGGTGACGGCCTTGGTGCGCGACCACATAAAAAGCTACAAAAATCTGCCCCTTACGCTCTATCAGATCCAAACCAAATTCCGCGATGAAATCAGACCTAGATTTGGGCTCATGCGCGGCCGCGAATTTCTCATGAAAGATGCCTATTCTTTTTGTGCTGACAAAGAGAGCCAAGACAAAGTTTATCAGGCAATGTGGGAGGCTTATCACCGAATATTTGAACGTTGTGGTTTGGCCTTTAAGGCTGTGCGTGCTGCAACCGGCTCCATTGGCGGGGATATGAGCCATGAATTCCAAGTGTTGGCCAACTCAGGCGAAGACGCAATCGCCAATTGTGAAGCCTGCGGCTTTGCGGCCAACGTTGAGCTTGCGCCGATTAAGCACCCGGTTGCTGTTGTTAGCCAAAAAGAGCAGGGCTCGCCCAAAGAAGTTCTTACGGAAAATCTGAGCACTATTGAAGCCGTAGCTGATTTTCTAAAAATTAAGACCGAAAAACTCATCAAAACTTTGGCCTATGAAATTGATGATGAGTTGGTGTTGGTGCTGCTTAGAGGGGATACTGCGCTTAGCGAAGACAAACTCAAAGCCGCGCTTAAAGCTGATAGAATGATGATGGCTGAGGATAAAAAAGTGGCTGATCTTGTAGGCCCGCCAGGCTTTATAGGCCCTCTGGTGCAGAAGCAAGCCATAAAAGTGGTGGCTGATTTTGCACTAAATGGCAGCACCGCAATGGTGATGGGTGCTAATCGCAAGGACTATCACTTAAGCGGCATTGATGTTGCGCGCGATATTAAGGCAGAATTTTTTGATTTAAGAGAAGCCCAAAATAACGACCCCTGCGGTCAGTGCGGAGCCCCATATAATATTATTAGAGGCATTGAAGTTGGGCATATTTTTTATTTGGGTAAGAAGTACTCCAAAGCGCTGAAGGCCACCTTCCAAGACCAACACGGCGAAACAGTTGATATGGAAATGGGCTGCTATGGCATAGGGGTGGGCAGAACTGCTGCTGCCGCCATTGAGCAAAATCACGACGAAAAGGGTATTATTTGGCCAGCGGCTATAGCGCCATATCAAATTCATATTGTTCAGCTTGGCATAGAAGAAGAGGTGCGGCTTTTTAGTCAGGAAGTCTATGAAAAGTTGAAAAAAGCTAACTTAGAAGTATTGCTAGATGACCGCGATGAGCGGGCAGGGGTCAAGCTCAATGACGCCGACTTGCTAGGCCTCCCTCTGCGCATAAGCATAGGCAAGCGCGGGCTAAAAAATCGCGAAATCGAAGTTTTACCAAGACGGCGCCAGCAGGAGGGCCCTATACTGTTGCCTTTCGATAATTTTGTGGAACCCATCAAGGAGCTTTTAAGGGGCTTATAATTGCTTGCAAATAGTCTAATTGGTTGATATGATCTAGTGTGACTAGTCAGAGGGGGTGGGGATGCATCGCTGGCAACTACAAGAAGCAAAGGCCCGATTTAGTGAGCTAATTCGCGACTGTGCGCATGCGCCACAGATAGTGTCAAAAAGTGGCCGGGATGAGGCGGTAGTTCTCTCTGTAAAAGAATATGAAAAACTTAAGGGCCAAGAACCCGATCTGATTGAATTCTTGCTTAGATCTCCTTTGAAGGGGGTGGAGCTAGATATAGAGCGCGATCGGTCCGCAGCGCGGAATATAGATTTATGAGCTACCTGCTAGATACCAATATAATCTCCGAGATCTGGAGAACAGCGCCAAATGCAGATGTTCTTCAATGGTTAAAAGCGGCGCCATCGCAAAAACTCTTCTTAAGCGTATTAAGCTTAGGGGAAATTCGTAGAGGCGTTGAGCTCTTAAAAGATGGCAAAAAGCGCAACGAATTGTTATCTTGGCTAGAAAATGAATTACCCTCAAAATTTGGCCAAAATATTTTGGCTATAGATATAGCTGTCGCTGATCGCTGGGGCTATTTAACAGCTACCGTTAAAAGAACGCTGCCGGCTGTTGATGGTCTCTTGGCTGCGACAGCGCTGGTACATAATTTGAAAATAGTCACGCGCAACGAAAAGGATTTTTCCATTGCTGGGCTCGAAGTTATTAACCCCTTCAGATGATCTCAAGGTTTTTTTAACGTCATGGGGAGCCCGTAGGGCGTAGCTAACCAGGAAATTATTGCCCCAAATCTTACAATTGCCGCGCTTTATTGGAGATCGCCATAAATGGCTATGTCCAAATTCTTTATATCCAAGCCCATCACCATATTTAGTGGGATTTCTTTCCCAAGAATATTAACCTTTGCAATTTTCATAGTGGCCATAGGTGCTCCCCAGGGTTGCCCCTGAGAAATCCGCTGCAGCAACGTCAGCTCCTGAGAAATTTGGTGTGTTTTTAGTGGTGTTGAAAATAAAGCAATCGGTATTAGGGTTCTTTGGCCGGTAGAGGTATTTTTTGAGTGTAGCTGGGTGACAAAATAGCCCGCTTTGCCATTTCATCATCCTTAAACGCAGGTCCGAAGCGGTTTTTTTTATTCGAAGCATTCCATAACGGCTGTCTTATTGGAAGAACCCAGGTGTTGCCAAATTCCTTAGCGGATATTGCTGCTAAATTGACTTTAGGATCTATTATGCGTTGTGGTTCGCGGCCATTGAGGCTTAGCCAAGTATTGGCGTAGACCTCAGCGGGTGATTCATTAGGGCCCGTGTAGTGATCGCTTAGAAAATGAGCGAATTGTAAAAGCATGAAAGGGCGCGTGGGCATTTTATCTATCTGGCGTTCGGTGAGAAAATTCTCCAGTCTAATGGCTTGAGACCGGCGTGTATCTGGATCTACTACCACGAAATTAACGCTGCCGTATTTGTCGCGAAGTTTCATGTGCCAAGAGAAATTATGCCCTTCTTCTGTCCAGGCCACGTAATCCGAATAAAGGAAATGTCTAAGGGGGAAGGCCGCTTGGAAGCTTAAATGGAGTGCTGCAACGAAAAAGCCGATATTCTGTATAGGCTTTAGTTCGATATTGTTTAGATTTATGTTTGGTAACTTAATGGGCCTAAATTTTTGTGGCCAAAAGAAATTTAAGAAATTTCTTGGCCAATCAGGGTCAAAGAATATTGTAGAAGTGGCCAACATAAACCAAGGAAATATACCAATATTGAACAAGTAAGAGTTGGTAAGATGAAAGGAGATAGTCAAGCAATAGGCTAAGGCGCGAGTTCTTTTATAGAGAAGCATTGGTGCTACCGTGAGGTCATAGAGTAGCCCCAAATATGTGAAAGCATAGACACTTATGGGGTGGCCGAGATATGATTCAAATCCCCTAGATTCGGCAGCATGATCTCCTAGCCACTCAAAAAGTGGCATGCCATTGATCCAATCGACATTCATCTTGGCGATCGCCGCATAGAAATAAACTATGAGTAATTGGGTGCGGATAAGCCAAATTGACCAGCCGCTCACATAATTATTAGCTTCATTGGGCCTTATCCAGGCATGGATTGACCAGCAGCTCTGCGCCGGGATAAAAATCATCATTCCTGAAAATATTATTAATAGATAGAAATGATTTAGGTAATTGGTCATGTCTAGCAAGAATATATAAGAGATGCACAAAAAGGCGCATGTAGCTGCCAAGCGATAAAAGAGGCCGAGGAAAATAAGAAAACCACTAACACCGTAAGCCAAATACAGCCAATTCATCCCCACTGCTCCAAGCGGTTCTATCCACTCAAAGAAGCGGAATTTAAAATAAAATATTTGTTCAAAATAAGTGCCACTAAAGCGCGAGAAATCGATAAAGTGCCATGACTCATAGACTATTATTAGGCCATAGAGCATTCTGACTACGGCTAAGCCGGAAGCATCCATGGGGTTGAATAATAAATGTAAAATGCGCTTCTTAAGTGATGATAGATTATGTATCATTGAGGCACCGAAACTTTATTTATTAATTATAAAATAAAAACCTGAAGTTGAGTTTAGAGGCAATATCATTAATAAAAAGCTAATGATAAAGGGGACTTGCATTGTGCCGGAAGTTGTCATGCCAGCGCAGGCTGGCATCCATAAAAGTGGTGCTGTGAGACTGGATGTCAGCCTGCGCTGGCATGACAACAGCAGTTAACATAGCGTAGTCAGCGTAAAAAAAAGAACATTTATTGAAATAGGCATTGACAGGCTTTCAGTAGGCTTCTATCACACCAGCAACATCATGGTACCTCCGCCCGGCCTTGCCCCCCTAAACCGGGCGGGGGTTCTTTTTTTGACTGGTTGAGAATGAGCGCGCGTAAATGGGCTCTGCCCAATAAGGGTAGGGTTGATTTTTTCTATCAGTGCACTAATAGAAGATAAGACCTTTTTTTTGTAGGCCGCATCGCGTTCTAACCAGATTATATGTTTTAAGCGGAGTATTGGAATTCCATGACCCACGTAATACAGCAAAACTTCGCGGCTCGAAAGAATTTTGCCAAAATAAAAGCGAAGTTAGAAATCCCAAGCCTAATTGATATTCAAAAGCGCAGTTATGCCAAATTTCTCCAGGCTAATGTTGCGCCTGATAAGCGCGAGTCGCTAGGCTTGCAGGGAGTCTTTGAATCGGTTTTTCCGATCAAAGATTATAACGAGACCGCATCTCTTGAGTTTGTAAGTTACCATCTAGACCGGCCCAAATACGATGTTGATGAATGCCGTTCTCGTGGTATGACTTTTGCCGCTCCCATTCGCGTTGTGGTGCGATTGGTTATTTGGGATAAAGACGAAAATACCCAAGAGCAGTCCATACGTGACGTAAAAGAGCAAGAAGTCTATTTTGGTGAGATACCTCTGATGACTGACTACGGTACCTTTGTGGTAAATGGTACCGAGCGAGTTATTGTAAGCCAGCTTCATAGAAGCCCCGGCGTGTTTTTTGATAGTGATCGCGGCCGTACTCATGCTTCAGGGAAGCTGCTATATAATGCTAGAGTTATACCTTACCGGGGTTCTTGGCTCGATTTTGAATTTGATCATAAAGATCTCATCTATTGCCGTATTGATAGAAGAAGAAAGTTTCCGGCGACAATTTTACTCAAAGCTTTAGGCTGTGGAACCGAAGAGCTGCTTAAATATTTCTATAATGCTGATGTTTTACTTATGCCGGCTAAGGGCGTATTTGAGAAGCTTATCGATTACGATAAAATTCTTGGCCAGCGTTCTACTCGTGACGTACGCGATCCTAAGACCAACGAAGTAATCGTTCGTAAGAATCGTAAATTCACTGCGCTTTCAATTAAGAAAATGCAGGAAGCGAAATTGAAAGTTCTTCAGGTTGCCGAGGATCAAGTTGAAGGTTTGATCAGTGCTGAAGATGTGGTGAATGAATCCACTGGCGAAGTGCTGCTTGAATGCAACGAGACTTTGAGTGCCGCGAAGTTAGAGTCGCTTCGTGCTGCTGGCTTTGAAAAGCTAAAAGTGATCTTTGTTGATGGTCTTAACGTTGGTCCTTTCCTTTCAGATACATTAAAGCAAGATAAAGTCTCCAACAAAGAAGAGGCGATTTTTGAGATCTATAGGCGTATGCGACCTGGGGAGCCACCAACTCTAGAGACGGCAGAGAATTTGTTTCATAACCTATTTTTTAACCCTGAGCGTTATGACTTATCTGAAGTAGGCCGGCTTAAGCTTAACCATAAATTCAATATTGATGAACCGCTTGATAATCGCGTTTTGACTAAGCGGGATATTTTAGAGGTGGTCAAGTATTTGATCGACCTTAGAAATGGCGATGGTGTGGTTGACGATATAGATCACTTGGGTAATCGCCGTGTGCGCGCTGTTGGTGAGCTTATTGAAAATCAGTACCGTGTTGGTCTGGTTCGTATGGAGCGCGCCATCAAAGAGCGTATGAGTGTGCAAGAAGTTGATACGCTCATGCCGCACGATTTGATTAACAACAAGCCTGTAGCTGCAGTAGTTAAAGAATTTTTCGGTTCTTCTCAGCTGTCGCAGTTTATGGACCAAACCAATCCTTTGTCGGAAGTTACGCATAAGCGGCGCTTGTCAGCTTTGGGGCCCGGTGGTCTTACACGCGATCGCGCAGGCTTTGAAGTGCGTGACGTGCACCCAACTCACTATGGTCGTATTTGCCCTATTGAGACACCTGAAGGTCCAAATATCGGTCTTATCGCATCTTTGTCTACTTTTGCACGCGTGAATGAGTATGGTTTCGTTGAAACTCCTTATCGCCGTGTGACCGATGGTAAGCCGAGCGATGAAATTGCGTATTTTTCAGCACTGCAAGAAGAAAACGAAGTTATTGCGCAAGCAACTACTCCGCTCGATCCAAAGACGGGAAAAATTTCCGATGCCTTTGTTCCTGTTAGAAAGGGCGGAGAGACAACTTTGGTACCAGCAGAAGAAGTCACCTTGATTGACGTTTCGCCTAACCAACTGGTTTCTGTTGCGGCCGGACTGATTCCTTTCTTGGAACACGATGACGCTAACCGTGCTTTGATGGGTTCGAACATGCAACGCCAAGCCGTGCCACTTTTGCGCTCCGATGCGCCATTGGTTGGTACAGGCATGGAAGCAGTTGTGGCCCGTGATTCCGGCGTATGCCAAGTTGCACGTAGGCCTGGCCGAGTGGAGCACGTTGATGCTTCAAGAATCGTTGTGCGGGTTACACCTCAAGAAAACGATGACAGTGTTTCACAGGTAGATATTTACCGCTTGAGCAAATATCAGCGTTCTAATCACAGCACTTGCTTCAACCAAAAAGCCACTTTCCAGCACATTGGGATCCTAAGCTTAGAATTCCACGTGGACAAGTTGTCGCG